>SKFA01001306.1_pt1 | contig 14671 bp, 10 predicted proteins | sample 4820291 | NCBI WGS metagenome assembly SKFA01 (sample SAMN11008795, study PRJNA524170) | human gut metagenome | isolation source: fecal sample from pouch patient p30 | place: Israel: Tel-Aviv | reverse complement strand
CCATTAAAAAGAGAAATCTGGAAGTAAAAACCCAGATGAGCGAAACAATCTGGCTGGAACCTTCAAATAATAAGACAGTTTATCTGCAAATCAAAAATACCTCCGATAAGGATATGAGTGGCCTGCAGGCAAAAATTGCCAGCGCTGTCACTTCAAAGGGATATCAGGTCGTCAGTAACCCCGATACGGCGGGCTACTGGATCCAGGCGAATGTGCTCAAGGCCGATAAAATGGACCTTCGTGAGTCTCAGGGCTGGTTAAGCCGGGGTTATGAGGGCGCTGTGACTGGCGCCGCTCTTGGGGCGGGGATTACCGCTTACAACTCCAGTTCCGCGGGAGCAACCCTGGGAGTAGGGCTTGCAGCCGGTCTGGTCGGAATGGCGGCTGACGCGATGGTGGAAGATGTGAACTACACCATGATCACCGATGTTCAGATCGCGGAAAGAACCAAAACACAGGTTCAGACTGATAACGTGGCCGTATTACGTCAGGGAACATCCGGAGCAAAAGTGCAGACAAGTACTGAAACGGGTAATCAGAATAAATACCAGACTCGCGTCGTCTCTAACGCGAATAAAGTTAACCTCAAGTTCCCTGAAGCCCAGCCTGTTCTTGAAGACCAGCTGGCAAAATCGATCGCTAATATCCTGTAAGCGTTCTATTCCACGGCCCGGGTACTCCGGGCCAGACTGGCATCACCTTTCCGGCGTGTCAGAATTCATTCGTCAAATAATCAGTTAATTCCACATCTAAACGGTGAACAGTTGCGCAATTTATTTGTGCATCTGTGAGGCGTTGCCGCCTTCGGCGGAGTCTTTTCGTCTTTATTTGAACAGAGGTTATTTATGACAATATCTGTGCCTGTCAGGTCTCTTGATACACATGAACTGATGCCTGGCGATATTTACCCACATCCTGCGGCGGGGGGAATTTATTCTCTGTCACATCGCGAGGTCTGTTCTCTCTTCAGTGACCACATCATGTATATCTGCAGCGCGTTAGTTATTCTTCTGCTTGTTTTCATCGCAGGTGTCTTTTTCCGAAAAATAATGACGTCTTCCGTGGAGCGTAAGCGAAACACGGCGTCAGTTATTTCCGATGCAAAGCCAGAAGTACAGAGCAAACCGGAATACTTCCATCTTTCCATATGTGTGGAAGGCCCGGCCAGCACGGATGACTCCGCCTTGTCCTCTCTTGCCTCCCGTGTTGTCCGCGAAGCAGAAAATCTGTATATCCCCGGCGTCAATCGCCGCGACAGCGCTGACGACGTGTTTGCCTGGTCCGTGCAGACTCAGTTTCCTTCTGACAGGCTCTTCGGCACACGGATTTTCCCGTCAACCGGCTGGTTTGAACGTCCGGATATGATTAAACATCCGGTGAAATGCTACTGCGTCTGCCTGCAGTACACGACTGAAACATTGCCATCCACACTGTATGCCCTGGTCGATGAGGCCGGACGGCAGGTGGCGAAGTCGTATATTAAAGGCGGGCACTGCCCTGGCTCAGAGGGCTATACCTTCTGCATAACCTCTTAATAGAAGTCAGTATCCGGCCTGGCCATCAATGGATCCGGGCATGACTGTAATCCTGTTTTGTGCCGGTGTATTTCCGCTGATTAATTTGTCCTTCCGACCCTAATACTTTACTGACGGATTAGTGCCATGAGTTTCAATGCCAAAGATATGACGCAGGGCGGTCAGATCGCCAATATGCGCTTTCGCATGTTTGGTCAGATTGCCAATATTATTTTCTACGTGCTGTTTATTTTATTCTGGGTGCTGTGCGGGCTGATGCTGATGTACCGGCTCAGCTGGCAAACCTTTGTGAACGGCTGCGTATACTGGTGGTGTACGACGCTGGGGCCGATGCGCGATATTATTCGTTCCCAGCCGGTATACACCATTCAGTATTACGGCCAGTCGCTGGAATATACCTCAGAACAAATCCTGGCTGATAAATATACTATCTGGTGCGGAGAGCAGCTGTGGACCAGTTTCGTCTTTGCAGCCGTGGTTTCTCTTGTTATCTGTATCGTGACGTTCTTCATCGCCAGCTGGGTGCTGGGCCGCCAGGGGAAACAGCAGAGTGAGGATGAGAATACCGGCGGGCGCCAGCTTTCCGATAAGCCCAAAGAAGTGGCCCGCCAGATGAAGCGTGATGGTATGGCCTCCGATATTAAAATTGGCGATCTGCCTATTCTTAAAAACTCCGAAATCCAGAACTTCTGCCTCCACGGTACCGTAGGCTCCGGTAAATCAGAAGTGATCCGCCGGCTACTGAACTACGTGCGTGCACGTGGCGATATGGCCATCATTTATGATCGCTCCTGTGAGTTCGTCAAAAGCTATTATGACCCGTCACTGGATAAAATCCTCAACCCGCTGGATTCGCGCTGCGCGGCCTGGGATTTGTGGAAAGAGTGCCTGACGCTGCCGGACTTCGACAACATCTCCAACACCCTTATCCCGATGGGTACCAAAGAAGACCCGTTCTGGCAGGGCTCCGGTCGTACTATCTTTGCCGAAGGCGCGTACCTGATGCGTGAAGACAAGGATCGCAGCTACGAGAAGCTGGTCGATACCATGCTGTCCATTAAAATCGACAAGCTGCGCGCCTATCTGCAGAACACGCCGGCAGCGAACCTGGTTGAAGAGAAAATTGAGAAAACGGCCATCTCCATTCGTGCCGTGCTGACCAACTACGTCAAGGCTATTCGCTACCTGCAGGGCATTGAGAAGAACGGCGAGCCGTTCACTATCCGGGACTGGATGCGCGGTGTCCGTGAGGACCGACCCAATGGCTGGCTTTTTATCTCCTCCAACGCTGACACCCATGCTTCCCTGAAGCCGGTTATCTCGATGTGGCTGTCAATTGCTATCCGCGGCCTGCTGGCGATGGGGGAGAACCGTAACCGGCGCGTGTGGATTTTCGCCGACGAGCTCCCCACGCTGCACAAGCTGCCGGACCTGGTCGAAATCCTCCCGGAGGCGCGTAAATTTGGTGGTTGTTATGTGTTCGGTATTCAGTCCTATGCCCAGCTGGAAGATATCTATGGCGTCAAGCCTGCCGCCACGCTCTTTGACGTGATGAACACCCGGGCCTTCTTCCGCTCCCCGAGTAAGGAGATTGCGGAGTTTGCTGCCGGTGAAATTGGTGAGAAGGAAATCCTCAAGGCCAGCGAGCAGTATTCTTACGGTGCTGACCCGGTGCGTGATGGTGTATCGACCGGGAAAGAAAAAGAGCGGGAAACGCTGGTCAGTTACTCCGATATTCAGACGCTGCCTGACCTGTCCTGCTATGTCACGCTGCCCGGGCCGTATCCGGCCGTGAAACTGGCCCTCAAATACAAACCGCGTCCGAAAATTGCCGAGGGATTTATTCCTCGCACTCTCGATGCGCGGGTGGATGCGCGGCTCAGTGCGTTGCTTGAAGCGCGGGAAGCTGAAGGCAGCCTTGCCAGGGCGCTTTTCACTCCGGATGCGCCGGCATCCGGGCCCGCTGATACAAACAGTCACGCCGGTGAACAACCTGAGCCGGTCAGTCAGCCTGCGCCAGCAGACATGACAGTATCTCCGGAACCGGTAAAAGCGCCGCCGACAATAAAGCGTCCGGCAGCGGAACCTTCCGTCAGAACAACGGAGCCTTCCGTCCTGCGGGTCACGACCGTACCGTTGATCAAACCAAAAGCAGCCGTAGCGGCCGCTGCTGCCTCAACAGCATCCTCTTCCGGTGCCCCTGCAACAGCTGCAGGCGGGACACAACAGGAACTGGCGCAGCAGTCAGCGGAACAGGGACAGGACATGCTGCCGGCCGGCATGAACGAGGACGGCGTCATCGAGGACATGCAGGCGTATGACGCCTGGGCAGATGAGCAGACACAGCGGGATATGCAGCGGCGTGAGGAAGTCAATATCAACCACAGCCACCGCCACGATGAGCAGGATGATGTCGAGATTGGGGGGAACTTCTGATGCTTAGTTTCAGCCAGGTTAAATCAGCTGGCAGTGCCGGTAATTACTATACGGACAAGGATAATTACTACGTTATCGGGAGTATGGACGAGCGCTGGCAGGGTAAAGGCGCGGAAGCGCTTGGTCTTGAAGGAAAGGTAGACAAGCAGGTCTTCACGGAGCTTCTGCAGGGAAAACTACCTGATGGCAGCGACCTGACCCGGATACAGGATGGCGTGAATAAGCACCGGCCCGGTTATGACCTGACGTTCTCGGCACCGAAAAGTGTATCGATGCTGGCTATGTTGGGCGGCGATAAGCGTCTTATCGATGCTCATAATCGCGCGGTAACAGTGGCTCTTAACCAGGTGGAGTCTCTTGCTTCCACACGGGTAAAGAAAGATGGCGTGTCTGAAACGGTCCTGACCGGGAATCTGATTATTGCCCGCTTTAACCATGATACATCGCGCGCTCAGGATCCACAGATACACACACACAGCGTGGTTATCAACGCGACACAGAACGGCGATAAATGGCAGACGCTGGCCAGCGATACCGTCGGTAAAACCGGGTTCTCCGAAACCATACTGGCCAACCGCATCGCTTTCGGAAAGATATACCAGAACTCTCTCAGGGCCGATGTTGAGTCTATGGGTTACAAGACAGTCGATGCGGGTCGGAATGGCATGTGGGAGATGGAGGGCGTGCCGGTTGAGTCGTTTTCCACGCGCAGTCAGGAACTCCGGGAGGCTGCAGGACCCGATGCCTCCCTGAAGTCACGGGATGTGGCCGCGCTCGATACCCGCAAGTCGAAAGAAGCCATCGATCCGGCAGAGAAGATGGTGGAGTGGATGAACACGCTGAAGGAGACCGGGTTTGACATCCGGGGGTACCGTGAGGCCGCCGATGCGCGAGCCGCAGAGCTGGCCCGTGCACCTGCCGCGCCGGTGAACACTGACGGTCCGGATATCACGGATGTGGTGACGAAAGCGATTGCCGGTCTCAGCGACCGCAAGGTGCAGTTCACGTATGCCGACCTGCTGGCACGCACGGTCGGCCAGCTGGAGGCGAAGGACGGTGTGTTTGAGCTGGCGAGAAAGGGCATCGATGCCGCCATCGAACGGGAGCAGCTTATCCCTCTCGATCGCGAGAAAGGCCTGTTCACCTCAAACATCCACGTTCTCGATGAACTCGCCGTCAAAGCCCTGAGTCAGGAGGTGCAGCGCCAGAATCATGTCTCCGTCACGCCTGATGCGTCTGTGGTGCGCCAGGTCCCTTTCAGCGATGCCGTCAGTGTGCTGGCGCAGGATCGCCCGGTAATGGGTATCGTTTCCGGTCAGGGTGGTGCAACCGGCCAGCGGGAGCGGGTGGCCGAGTTAACCCTGATGGCCCGGGAGCAGGGGCGTGACGTCCATATCCTGGCTGCCGATAACCGCTCACGTGATTTTCTCGCCGGTGATGTGCGTCTGGCCGGGGAAACGGTGACCGGTAAATCCGCCCTGCAGGACGGGACGGCGTTTATTCCGGGCGGAACACTCATCGTGGATCAGGCGGAGAAGCTGAGCCTGAAGGAAACGATTTCCCTGCTCGATGGCGCGATGCGCCATAACGTGCAGGTCCTGCTCTCCGACAGCGGGAAGCGCAGCGGGACCGGCAGTGCGCTGACGGTGCTGAAGGACAGCGGCGTGAATACGTATCGCTGGCAGGGGGGCCATCAGACCACAGCCGACATCATCAGTGAACCGGATAAAGGAGCACGCTACAGCCGGCTGGCACAGGAGTTTGCCGTCAGCGTGCGTGAAGGACAGGAAAGCGTGGCCCAAATCAGCGGGACGCGTGAACAGAGCGTACTCAACGGCCTCATCCGAGACTCCCTCAGACAGGAGGGGGTGCTGGGTGAGAAAGACACGACCATTACAGCCCTGACGCCGGTGTGGCTGGACAGCAAAAGCCGGGGCGTGCGGGATTATTACCGGGAGGGGATGGTGATGGAACGCTGGGATCCGGAGACCCGGACGCACGATCGCTTTGTCATTGACCGGGTGACCGCGAGCAGCAATATGCTGACCCTGAAAGACCGGGAAGGGGACCGTCTTGATCTGAAGGTTTCCGCGGTCGACAGCCAGTGGACGCTGTTCCGGGCAGATACACTGCCGGTGGCAGAGGGGGAACGTCTGGCGGTGCTCGGGAAGATACCGGACACACGCCTTAAGGGCGGGGAGAGCGTCACAGTGATGAAAGTGGAGGACGGGCAGCTGACGGTACAGCGGCCGGGGCAGAAAACCACGCAGACCCTGGCCGTGGGTGCGGGCGTGTTTGACGGTATTAAAGTCGGCCACGGCTGGGTGGAAAGTCCCGGCAGGTCGGTTAGCGAGACGGCAACGGTCTTTGCGTCGGTGACGCAGCGTGAGCTGGATAACGCCACCCTCAACCAGCTGGCACAGAGCGGAAGTCACCTCCGGCTGTACTCGGCGCAGGATGCGGCGCGCACGACGGAGAAGCTGTCGCGGCATACCGCGTTTAGCGTGGTCTCAGAGCAGCTGAAGTCCCGATCCGGCGAGACGGATCTGGATGCGGCCATTGCGCAGCAGAAGGCCGGGCTGCATACCCCGGCAGAACAGGCCATTCACCTGGCCATCCCGCTGCTTGAGAGCCAGGACCTGACCTTCTCCCGGCCCCAGCTGCTGGCGACGGCAATGGAAACCGGGGGCGGGAAGGTTTCGATGGCGGACATCGACACGACCATCCAGGCACAAATCAGGTCGGGGCAGTTGCTGAATGTACCGGTGGCGCACGGCTACGGCAATGACCTGCTGATTTCCCGTCAGACCTGGGACGCCGAAAAAAGCATCCTGACCCACGTGCTGGAAGGTAAAGACGCGGTGGCCCCCCTGATGGACCGCGTGCCGGCCAGTCTGATGACGGACCTGACCGCCGGACAGCGGGCGGCGACCCGGATGATTCTGGAAAGCACGGATCGGTTCACGGTGGTTCAGGGGTATGCCGGGGTGGGGAAAACCACCCAGTTCCGGGCCGTCATGAGTGCCATCAGTTTGCTGCCGGAAGAGACCCGCCCGCGCGTCATCGGTCTGGCGCCGACGCATCGCGCGGTCGGGGAAATGCAGAGTGCTGGCGTGGATGCGCGCACGACGGCGTCGTTCCTCCACGACACGCAGCTGCTGCAGCGCAATGGGCAGACACCCGATTTCAGCAACACCCTGTTCCTGCTCGACGAGAGCTCGATGGTGGGGCTGGCCGATATGGCAAAAGCCCACTCCCTCATCGCCGCCGGCGGTGGACGGGCGGTGCCCAGCGGGGATACCGACCAGCTGCCGCCCATCGCGTCGGGCCAGCCGTTCAGGCTGACGCAGCAGCGCAGCGCCGCCGACGTTGCCATCATGAAAGAGATTGTGCGCCAGGTACCTGAGCTGCGACCGGCGGTCTACAGCCTGATTGAGCGGGATGTGCACCGCGCCCTGACCACCATTGAGCAGGTCACGCCGGAGCAGGTGCCGAGAAAAGAAGGCGCCTGGGCGCCGGGCAGTTCTGTGGTGGAATTCACACAGAAGCAGGAAAAGGAGATAGAAAAGGCACTGAGCGAGGGGAAAACCCTGCCGGAAGGTCAGCCCGCGACGCTCTACGAGGCGCTGGTGAAGGACTATACCGGACGGACCCCGGAGGCACAGTCGCAGACGCTGGTGATCACCCATCTGAATAAGGACCGGCGGGCGCTGAACAGTCTGATCCATGACGCACGGCGGGAGAACGGGGAAACCGGCAAAGAGGAAATCACCCTGCCGGTGCTGGTCACGAGTAACATCCGTGACGGTGAACTGCGCAAACTGTCGACCTGGACGGCTCACAAGGAGGCGGTGGCGCTGGTTGATAACGTATACCACCGTATCAGCAAAGTGGATAAGGATAATCAGCTGATCACCCTGACAGACAGTGAAGGAAAGGAGCGATTTATCTCACCCCGGGAGGCATCGGCAGAAGGCGTCACGCTCTATCGTCAGGAAAAGATCACCGTGTCTCAGGGGGACCGAATGCGCTTCAGCAAAAGTGACCCGGAGCGCGGCTATGTGGCCAACAGTATCTGGGAAGTGCAGTCTGTTTCGGGTGACAGTGTCACGCTGTCTGATGGCAAAATCACCCGTACGCTGACCCCGAAGGCGGAGCAGGCACAGCAGCATATCGACCTCGCCTACGCCATCACCGCCCACGGCGCCCAGGGGGCCAGCGAACCGTATGCCATCGCGCTGGAAGGGGTGGCCGGTGGTCGGGAACAGATGGCCAGCTTTGAGTCTGCCTATGTGGCTTTATCCCGCATGAAACAGCATGTTCAGGTCTACACCGACAACCGTGAGGGCTGGATAAAGGCCATCAAGAATTCACCTGAGAAAGCGACGGCGCACGATATTCTTGAACCCCGTAACGACCGGGCGGTGAAAACAGCCGATCTGCTGTTCGGGCGGGCAAGGCCACTGGATGAAACCGCCGCGGGCCGGGCAGCCCTGCAGCAGTCCGGTCTGGCACAGGGAAGTTCACCAGGAAAATTCATTTCTCCGGGGAAAAAGTACCCTCAGCCGCATGTGGCGCTGCCGGCATTTGATAAAAACGGGAAAGCCGCCGGTATCTGGCTCAGCCCGCTGACCGATCGGGACGGACGGCTGGAGGCTATCGGCGGAGAGGGACGAATTATGGGCAATGAAGACGCCCGGTTCGTGGCGCTGCAGAACAGCCGCAACGGAGAAAGCCTGCTGGCTGGGAATATGGGGGAGGGCGTCAGAATGGCCCGCGACAATCCCGATACGGGGGTGGTGGTGCGGCTGGCCGGTGATGACCGCCCCTGGAACCCCGGGGCCATGACCGGTGGGCGGGTATGGGCTGAACCGGCGCCGGTGGCTCCGGTACCGCAGGCCGGGGCTGACATTATCCTCCCGCCAGAGGTACTGGCACAGCGGGCGGCAGAAGAACAGCAGCGCCGGGAAATGGAAAAACAGGCGGAACAGACTGCCCGGGAAGTGGCCGGGGAGGCGCGTAAAGCCGGCGAGCCGGCGGACCGGGTGAAAGAGGTTATCGGGGACGTCATTCGCGGACTGGAGCGTGACCGGCCGGGTACGGAGAAAACGACGCTACCGGATGATCCTCAGTTCCGGCGCCAGGAGGAGGCGATTCAGCAGGTGGCCTCAGAACGTCTGCAGCGTGAGCGTCTGCAGGCTGTGGAGCGGGACATGGTTCGTGACCTTAACCGCGAGAAAACACTCGGGGGCGACTGACGCGCCTGCGGCTTGTCTGCCGGAGCGCTAAAAGGAAAAAAAACATGAGAGCACAACACACATTTCCAGGCGCGACAGACAGCTGGCTTCAGCGCCTGCTGACCTGGACACCGGGACAAACGGATATGATTAAAACGGTCGCACTGGTACTGATGGTGACTGACCACACCGGCTTACTGCTGGCCGGAAACAATGAAGTGATGCGCCTGCTGGGACGTGGTTGTTTTCCGCTGTTCGGTCTGGCATGGGGAATGAATCTGGCACGGCACGCGGAAATACGCCAGTCTCAACTGAACAGCCTGTGGGGCTGGGCGCTGGTCGCCCAGGTGTCGTTTATGCTCATCGGGTACCCGTGGTATACCGGGAATATTCTGTTTGCCTTTGCCGTTACGGGCCAGGTCCTGCGGTGGGTCAGCCAGCCGTCCTGGTATTACACCCTCCCGGCGGCTGGACTGCTGGTCACCTGGATACCCCTGTCAACCGGCAGCTACGGCATGGCTGGAGTGGGTATGCTCACCGCCAGCTGGCTGCTTTGTCGCGCACAGCATGCACCGGAACGGCTGGGATACGGGGTGTTGTGGGCCCTCATGGTGTTGCTGATGAATATGCATGACGTGAGTGAATCAGTGGCCGGGCTGGCGATTGCGCTGCTGACGCTGATGGTGTGCTCATCTGCCGGAGAACGTGTGAAACGCTTCTGGCCGCAGCAGTTCTTCGTGATGTTCTATGCCGTGCACCTGGCGGTACTGGGTATTGTCGTCTCAATGTGAACGCAGGAGCAGGAAAGGGCGATGTCGTTCAGGTATAGTAGCTTTTATTAACTGAACGATAGGCAATTGTTATGGCAGAAGAAAAACGCCCTGTACTGAGCCTGAAACGAAAACCGGCGGAGAACAGCACGGCCCCCGCAGAGGCAACCCCTGCTCCTGGTGTGGTGCGCCGAAAGAAGGTCGTGGTGGTCTCGTCCCCGCCGGCCTGGAAGGCAAAGAAAGCGAAACTTGAGAAGGCTAAACAAGCGGCCGAAGCCGACGCGCGCAACGCTGCGCCGGCGCCGGATAAAGCGGTAAAGACGCCACCTCCGGTGCGTTATCTTCGCCTGCTGCCGCCGGAACAGGCCATCATGACCCTGAAGGCATTCTGGCCACAGCTGTTCGACGGAAACTCACCCCGTCTGCTGGCGACGGGAATGCGCGAGCAGCTGTTTGCCGACATTGTGAACCGCGACCTGCCGCTGTCGCATAAACAGGTCATTAAGTGCCTGAAGAGTCTGACCCGGTCTGCGGGCTATCTGTCCCGGATGAAGGTGGGGGCCTCCCGCTATGATCTGCAGGGGAATGCCGTTGCGACCGTCACTGCAGAGGAAGCGCAGTACGCCAGTGAGCGCATGATGAAGGAGCTGCTGCGAGCTGAACGAAAGATGAGTCAGACCCTTTAATTATATTTACCCATTCCTGATAATTATACCTGGGAATCCTCAGCTAATAGATGTAACGAAAATTAGCTGAGGGTATGCCTGAAATAGCAACAGGTATTCATTTTATATTTGCCGCATTACAGGCTGCGGCGGTAATGCTGCCAACTTGCTGATTTAGTGTATAATGGTGTTTTTGAGGTGCTCCCGTGGCTTCAGTCTCCGTCTGCTGTCCCTCCTGTTCCGCTACTGAAGGCGTGATGCGTAATGGCAAAAGTACTGCCGGGCATCAACGTTATCTCTGCTCTCACTGCCGTAAAACATGGCAGCTCACCTTCACTTATGCCGCTTCTCAGCCCGGTACACACCAGAAAATCATTGATATGGCTATGAACGGCGTCGGTTGCCGTGCCACCGCACGACTAATGGGCGTGGGCCTCAACACCATTTTGCGCCATTTAAAAAACTCAGGCCGCAGTCAGTAACCTCCCGGATACAGCCGGGCAGTGATGTCATTGTCTGTGCGGAGATGGACGAGCAATGGGGCTACGTCGGTGCAAAATCACGTCAGCGCTGGCTGTTTTACGCGTATGACAGGATACGCAGGGTGGTGGTAGCCCACGTTTTCGGTGAACGCACTATGGCCACACTGGAGCGTCTTCTGAGCCTGCTGTCAGTTTTTGACGTGGTGGTATGGATGACGGACGGCTGGCCGATGTATGAGTCACGTCTGAAGGGAAAACTGCACGTCATCAGTAAGCGTTACACGCAGCGAATTGAGCGACACAACCTGAATCTGAGACAGCATCTGGCAAGGCTGGGCAGGAAGTCCCTGTCGTTCTCCAAATCGGTGGAGCTGCATGACAAAGTCATCGGGCACTATCTGAACATAAAACACTATCAGTAAATTGGAGTCATTACCCGGGTTCAGGTGATGAATCCGCACATTTTTAACTCTGGATTTGAAGAATAATTACTAGATATCCATTATTTTTTCCTGTCTCCAAACTGACCCCATGATGGATGGTTTATGGCTCTGTCCACGATACCGGCGACGGACCCGTCTGCTACTGGCTTCGGCATACCACAAAATCCTGACGCCTCCGCATGGCGTCGTTGTCCAACCCCGGGAACGGGGAAAAGCCAGTTTCCCCCGCTCCTGGCGTTTCTTAAACACCCGTTAAGGAAATACTGTGAAAAAAATGAACCGTACGCTCCGCAGATGTTGTCTGTCCGGGCTTATCAGCCTGTCTTTGTTTGCACCTTTTCCGGTTGTGTATGCCGACAGCATCGAGACGGGATATTCGCCGGAAGGAACGGCTCTGCAGCTGGTCCTGAAGACTATTAATTCTGCACAGCAGGAAATCCGGCTGATGGGCTATTCCTTTACCTCACCCGAAGTCGCCGGCGCGCTTGTCAGGGCAAAGCGGCGTGGCGTCGATGTGAAAGTGGTTCTGGACTGGAAAGCCAATACCGGCAAGCAAAACCAGGCGAGTCTGGCGGCCATGAATCTTCTGGTCAATGCCGGCATCCCGGTTCGCACAGTGTCGCAGTACAAAATTATGCATGACAAAGTCATCATTGCTGATGGCCGCAATATTGAAGTCGGGTCTTTTAACTACACCCGCTCCGCCGATCGGGTCAATTCAGAGAACGTGCTAGTCGTGTGGGATGTTCCAGTCGTTGCTCAACGCTATCTGCAGCACTGGTCGACCCGCTGGTCGCAGGGAACGGACTGGAAACGGGCTTATTAACGCACCTCAGCCATAAAACGAGCATCAATACGGTTCACTTACGTCCATGCTAAAGCGCCTGAACCACCCGTCGCTCGTATCTTACCTCTTAAGTCTTGCCCCTGAAGGTACTCACTTTTAGTTCAGGATGGGCTACTCTCCATCTCTCTTACAAGAGGACATGGGCATCTCATTTAGTTGAAATTTGTACGCCAATACAAATGACAATCTTAGAAAGGATCTCTTGCAAATTGAAAGTAAGTTATTGATTTGCAGGATCTGAGAGTTCTGTAGTATCCTCCGTTCCGAAGACATTTCTGAGGTGTCAGGAGAGCGATAAATGTCACGTCCAGCAGATAAAACAACTTCCTCTGCGAATGCAAAACGTGCATACCGGAAAGGTAAGCCAATGTCTGCCAGTGAGAGACAGCTTGCCGCGATTGCGCGGAAACGCGAAACGCATAAAGAAGTTAAGGTTTTTGTTAAAAACCCACTAAAGGACGTGATGATAGCGGTTTGTGAAGAAGAAGGTCTGACACAAGCCCAGTTTATCGAGAGGCTCCTTGAGCGAGAGCTTACAGAACGCGGTCTTTTAGATGTAAAGACTTCACATTCTTGATCATGTTTATATTGAGTGCTAGATTGTTGATGGTCTGAATAATTTTGGGTGTGCCACGCCGTAAGGTGGCAGGGAACTGGTTCTGATGAGGTATCTACCCGGGACCAGAAAGCAAAAACCCCGATAATCTTCTTCAATCTTGGCGGAAGGAAAAGATTAACGGGGCCTTCATAAACTGCATAGAACGTGTTGCTCTATGCAGGGAGTATATGTACATGCTCAGAAAACTTCAAGCTCAGTTTCTGTGTCATTCGCTCCTTCTGTGCAACATAAGCGCAGGAAGCGGTGACTGATCTCCTTCAAAATCACTATTCACAGGTTAAAAACCCGAATCCGGTATTCACGCCGCGTGAAGGGAAAAAGACCCTGCCGTTCTGCCGTAAGCTGATGGCGAAAGCCGAAGGCTTCACGTCCCGTTTTGATTTTTCCATCCATGTGGCGTTTTTGCGTTCGCTGGGTAAGCGTCACCGGATGCCACCACTGTTGCGCCGGCGTGCAATTGACGCTCTTCTGCAGGCAATGTGTTTCCACTACGATCCGCTGGCCAATCGCGTGCAGCGCTCGATTACCAATATGGCCATCGAATGTGGACTGGCCACCGAGTCCAGGAGCGGCAACCTGTCGATCACCCGAGCCACCCGGGCGCTGAAGTTCCTGGCCGAGCTGGGGCTGATCACCTATCAGACGGAATATGACCCACAGATCGGCTGTAATATCCCGACCGATATCACCTTCACCCCGGCTCTGTTTTCCGCGCTTGACGTTTCAGAAATGGCTGTGGTGGCCGCGCGCCGCAGCCGTGTGGAATGGGAAAACCTGCAGCGCAAAAAACAGCAACTGAAACCGCTGGAGATGGACGAACTGATCGCAAAAGCGTGGCGGTTTGTGCGTGAGCGTTTTCGCAGCTACCAGGCTGAACGAAAATCTCACGGCCGGAAGCGGGATACTGCACGGCGGGATGCATCACGGCAGCGTCATGACATCGAGACGCGCGTGCGTCAGCAACTGACCCGCGAATACGCCACCGGCCGCTTCAGGGGCGATAAAGAAGCGCTGAAGCGTGAGGTTGAGCGCCGTGTGCAGGAGCGCATGCTGCTGTCGCGCGGAAACAACTACACGCGGCTGGCCACTGCCCCCCTATAACATTCCTTCTTTAAAAAATCCGGCCGGCGCCGGAGGCTTTCGCACGCCTGTTGGCCGGCTACTACGTATTATCTTATCTTCAGGCCTGCATTCCTCACCATAATTCCGGTCTTCCTGGCGTCAACGTGGCCTTAAATGTTATCGCCGGCGTCACTTCTGACGGCCGATTTCTGTTATCCACATATAACTGCAAGGGAGTATTTCATATAGCGCTAACCGATGTTTTCTCAAAGCGCTGCTCGTCGTCCTTTCAGGGCGCGTGGTTCCTTTTAAACATCAGCTCTGTATCTCTTTTAAAGATCCTTTAATAAATCCTGTAAACACATAACCTGTTCATCGCCTGCCCTGTGGACAGGCTTCGGAGAATGCCCGCCCTTGCAGCGACCAGACGGTCGCGCCGGTTCGGCAACATCAGAGAGAGCTCCCATCGCTTCGCGACGGGCCCCGACCGGAGAACCACATTAGTTACAGCATTCATAAGGAAGTTAATCATAAAACCGGCGCCGGTTTGCCGGCCAGGTGCCCCTCCCCACCAC
>SKFA01001301.1_pt1 | contig 14723 bp, 15 predicted proteins | sample 4820291 | NCBI WGS metagenome assembly SKFA01 (sample SAMN11008795, study PRJNA524170) | human gut metagenome | isolation source: fecal sample from pouch patient p30 | place: Israel: Tel-Aviv | reverse complement strand
GTGAAATTTACGGGTAAACCGCAAATACGGCTTCCCCCTCCGGGGGAAGCTGTCACCGCAGGTGACGGATGAGGGGGTGCTTGCCGGACACTTCCCCCTCATCCGGCGCGCGGGCGCGCCACCTTCTCCCACAGGGAGAAGGCTTTTTCGCTACTGATTTTCCTCAACCCGCAAAATGTGCGGCAGCAGGAAAAAGTGACTATGTTTTTGTGCAAAAGGGATGGGGAAAAAATAAAACAGTGAATCCCACTTGGTGCAATCGCCAAGTGGGATTTACTGCTTTACAACAGAAAAAATATTTTGTCTGCACAATAGGAAAGAACGTTATGCATTTGCGCACTTGTCTACACAATCAAAGTGACAACTTTCGACAGCGGTCTTATCTTCCATCGGAACAATCTCAAGAGAACATCCAAGGGCAGTTGCAACCTTGAGCAATGTGTTAAGCTGCGGGATTGCCTTCTTATTTTCTAACCGAGCTATAACAGATTGTGTCAGGCAAGCCGCTTTAGCTAAATCTTTCTGTGTCATTCCCTGGCTATGCCGCTGCTCGATCAGCAAATCAATAATCGTAGCGCAGTTTTCAGGCACCAAGTACACCCCCTAAAGGCACGCTGTCAAGGTAGCATCCATCAGGGCTAAGGTCTACTTTGTTATTCCACACCTTGCTGTTATCCACATTCGGGTCAATATCCCACGCTATGCAATGGGTGTTGTCCACATAGACACGGCGGAAGTTTTCCATTTTTGCAAGCGGCTCAAACACCGTGCCTTTTTTAAGGAGAGGACGCATATCATACAAACGTTTTTCCCCGTTATCAAAACGAATCGTGAGAGTAAAGTCGTTGTTCGCAACAACATCAACGATTTTTTTTCTACCACCGGCGAAGTATTCCGCCGTCTTGCGATCAAACCCTTTAGAAAGATAGTATTCTATTGTATTTGCCATCATCATTACCTCCGGCGTGTCACTTATCTCAGCGGCTCGATTGCAAAGAGTTCCTGCTGTGCTCTTGCAAGCTCCCAGTTTTCGCGCAGTTCTTCTTGATGGAAAGCTGCCCAGCCCATAAGCATCTTTAATTGTTTTGAAGGCATCATACCCTCTAAAACCTCCAGCTCCTCAATGGAAACAAGAACCTCCGCGCTGCCATAAAAGGCATGAAAGTGGGGCGGCATATGATCTTTCCAATAGATACAGATTTTGATTTCACGGAACATCGATATTGTCGGCATTTTTTCACCCCATTTCTGTAACAATAATATAGCACATTCGCTATATTTTGTTTTTCCGTTGCAAGCACAAATGCAAACATGAAAAATATACCTTGCTATTATGCCGTGATATCATACTATCCTCTTTCCGTCTTGATTTCATATCACCACAGTGATATACCTATAAAAAGAGGGCGGCAAAATGGAACAGAAACTCACCTTATTTCACGGATCGGAAAAAGTCATCGAGCATCCTGCGTTTGGGACGGAAAAAAGCATAAAGATCTCGGTCTGGGCTTTTACTGCGCGGAGAGCCTGTATAAGATTTCCAGGGTTCTGGGCTGCGCGATGGAGGAGTTGCCGGGAAAATAAAAATGCGGATTTCTATCCTACGGGAGCGGATGGAAGTCCATGTTTTTTATAACATACGGTGTTTTTGACATTCTCCCGCATTCTGCGTATTATAAAAGTGTATTCTTACACTACACAAAGTCGCTTCAGGCCCGATACCGGAACGAGATTTTTCTGCACACAAGTCCGCTGGGACTTGTGCCTGGGGATATGCGGGCGCTCCGGCGGTAATGCAAAGACTTATACTGCTGATATAGCTATGTTTGATTTTCCGTACAGGATAGTAAACGAAAATCACCGGAAGAGGGATAGTATACGATGAGCAATTCGGGCGGCGAGAACTTCAGGCATCTGAGTATTTTTCTTTCTTATGGTCACGATGAATGTGATTTCCGGGACATGATCTGCGAAGCTATCCGGGCCAGAGGCCACAAAGTTTGGTTTGATGCGGAACAAATCAATTTTAATGATTCATGGCGGCAGAAAATCGAGAAGGGTATTCTGACAAGCGATGCGGTTATCGGTTGTTTAAGTAAGTACTCTACCAGAGCACGGAGTGTCTGCCTTGATGAACTGAGCATTGCTGCAGGTGTGCGCGGAGGAAGAAACGTATATACGCTCCTTCTCGATAAAGAATACGAGGTACAGCCTCCGTCATCGGTAGCGGATCGTCAGTGGCTTGACATGAGTGAATGGAAAACGAAGCGAGCACAGGGCGATGCTGTTTTTAAGCCTTGGTTTGCAGCGAAGATGCAGGAGCTGTTCAACACCATCGAAAGCCCGGAAAATACGGAGTTTTCAGGCCAAATTACCACGATAAAACAAAACCTTACTGTCTGTTACGGTACGGGCAAACAAAGAAAACTTCTGCAGAATCCATTTGTTGGCCGCGAGTGGCTGACAAAAAAGATAGCAGCTTGGCTGGATGATGAAACCGCACCGCGTACATGCTTTTTATACGGTGCTCCCGGCGTTGGAAAAAGTGCCTTTGCTGCACATTATGCGCACTTTAACAACCGTGTGGCGGCGGCGCTGTTTTTAGACAGTGATATGGATTTTTTCAATGATCCGCGCACGATTATACAAACACTGGCGTTTTTGCTGGCCTGCCGCCTGCCGGAGTACAGGCAGATGTTAATGGAATACCTGACAGATAACGGCAGGGAAATTCCCATGATGAGCGAGCATGAGCTGTTTTCTTGCTTGATTACAGAGCCGTTTATCCATGTTATAGACGGTGACCATCAGTCCATGGTAGTTGTGATTGATGGACTTGATGAGTCAGCAGACGAAAGTAATACACTGGCGAACGTATTATTTCGATATACATCACAATTTCCAAAGTGGCTGCGCATTTTGGTGTGCGGGCGTGATGTCCCGGCGCTGCATCCATTGACCGAAACGGCTGCAAAAATAGAACTTCCAAGCGGTTCGCCGGAAAATATATCTGATATTCGTGAATTTTTCCGCTTCCGACTTGAAGAAACATTCGGCAGCGACCCACTGTGGAAGAACGCACTGAACAGTATGACCGCGCGCAGCGAAGGAATAGCGCTATATGCGCAGTTGCTGTGCGATATGCTGTTGGATAAGAAAACTCTGATCTGTGATGACTTTCCCAAAGGCCTGAACGGCATGTTTACCATGTGGTTTGAACATTACATTCCCGATATGGCGGAGTTCAGAAGCCTTTTCCGTCCGGCTATCTGCAGTATTCTGGGGGCACCGGGCCAAACACTGCCTATTCCGGCACTCCGTCATGTAATGGAATGGTGCAGGGCGGAGACGAACGATTTTCTGCTTCGCCTACATGTGCTTCTGCGCCGAAAGGCAGACCGCTTCGGTGAGGAAACAGTGACGTTTGACCACGCGTTTGTCCGCCAATGGCTTGGCAGTGAGACTGCCGGAAAGTATTACTGCCCGCCGGAAGATGGCAGAGAACTGCTGGCAGAGAAAATCTATGCGGAGTTTGAACGGGACGCGGCAAAGCTGACGATGTGGGAAGCGGAAACGCTTGCAGAGTTCAGAAAAATGCTGTCCAAAGCGCAGAAGGAAAAAATTGAGGATAGCTATGGAATGGAGAATATATTATTAGAGGCCGCGAAAAAAGACTTTGAAATCTCAATAATGGCCAGAGAAATAGCAGAATCCCGTTATAACAGAGATGAAACAGGAGAAAAGCTGCTGCATTTGGAAAAATGTCTTCGCGCGGAGCAAATGTATGCGACGGTAGCAATGCCGTTTGGAAATGCGCGGTATGCGAAGCTGGAAAATACAGTCAAAAAGAAATGCGCGGTTTATAATGAGTTATATACAAGGTTCCATTGTATGCCGGCTGACGGTTATCTGCACTGGGTATCAGATTATTATACTTTAGGGGTTATTCTGAATGAGCAAGGAAAAATAGAACAGGCTAATGAGATTTTCGATAAGCTGTGCAAAAAATTAGAAAAACGACAAGAAATGACAGCAGAAGATAAATACACGAACACGTTGTTGTGTACTTATCAATACCTTACAGAGCGTGCAAAAAAAGAAAACGACTATGAGAGTGTTTTGAAAATTTGCAAAAAAGCTTGCGGCATAGCAATCAAAGCAGAAATAGCCGGCTATGTAATGGATTTTTATGAATATGAAGCAGATGCTTTTTATAATATGGGAAAGATGGAAGAGGCATTGGATACATTTTACGAAGGATTTTTAAACCTAAAAAACCTTTGTGAAAATCCAGAAAAACAACAAGGTGATGATGAAGTTCGTACAACGTTTGAGCCTATATCCGGTACGGCAGCTATCGTACGAAAAATGACGCGAGAGGTATTGTGCTATTATTGTGAGTCTGTTGCCTCGTACTGTGAATCAAAAATCAAAAATAACAGTATGGCACAGAAAATTCGCCTGACGGAGTTTACAATGTTGGAATTGCTGTGGAATGAAAAGAGAGATGTAGACACATGGAACAACATTGCGCACTGCTGCAAAGAAATTGAAGCGTTTTTCGGTAGAAACGGCGAAACAGAAAAAGCCGCGGAATATCGCAGAAAAGAAGAAAAAATTATAGAAGAATTAAAACGGTATTATACAAATGCGGATTTGCTTGATGAGATAGAAAATTTACGAGACATTGCAGAAATGTGTATATACGCCTCAGATATGTTCACAGATTTTTCAAATCTGCATAAAGCGAAAGACACTTACGAAAAGGCATTGGCTTTGGCAGAGGTGATCGAAAGCAAAGAAAACATATCCTATCTACGTTCAAAAATAGCATCCTTGGAAGAAAGTGCAGTATAATGCCTCGAAGATATTATGACATCGTGTCATAATATCTTTTTTCAAAAAGTCCCACGAGCGAGGCTTATGGTTAGTCGTCTTCCCTCATCTCCCGTTTATACTTATAGTAGGTATTCCTCGCAATCCCAATTAACTTTATACATTCGGCATCTGTGAGTGTCCCGTCAAAATTACGGCTGTACTTTTTTATCTGCTCCTTACAGGGGGCAGATTTTTTTATGTTCAGCTTGCGACCCGGCGTTTGTCCGATTTGTTTGCCATTCAACCGTGCAGTCAGGATACCCTCGCGTGTGCGCTGGTGCAGGTCGTCCACCTCTTTCTGGGCCTGGGCAAAGGCAAGGCGTATCTGCTCTTTGGCCAAATCGGCAGTGTAGAGGTTCAGCGCGTCCATAATGCCGGAAACAAATCTGTCTGTTGCAGCGCTGCCGGTCTCGGGCGTGGTGCTGACCTGCCGCTGCAAAGCCTGCTTGTACGTATCCGTGTTGATGTGTGGCTCCTTGAGAAAGCACAGCGTCACGCCGCGGTTGTACAATGTTTCGTACAAGTCGCAGCCTTCCTCGGCGTTTCGGCTCATGCGGGAGACACTGTCAAACACGATGGTGTCCCCCGGCTGTACGGTGTGTAGCAACTTGTCCAGCTCCCTGCGGCCCTGGCAGGCTGTGCCGGTATAGACCTCTCGCACGATATGTGCCGCGGGGTATGCGGCGGCAATGTTGCGCACCTGGCGTTCAATATTTTGCTGCGGCGTAGAAATACGGCAGTACCCGTATACGGACATAGAAGTATCACTCCTGACGTTCATTTGATTTGATACTCTATTGTACCGCCTCTTTTATGCGACTGTCAATAAATTTTGATACTAATTCCATAAGCCTTACTTTTGATACAGATAAGTAACAAAAATCAGTTCCAGCAAAACAGGCCCTGACAAATACGACAGAAACAAGCAAAAGCCAACGTTGAAAACGGCTGTTGGCAGACCGACAGTCAGTAGTTCAAAGCCGAGAAATTTCATCATAATAGGAAGCAGGCAGAAGGTGCTCAACATTCTGGCCCAGCAAACGCTGTATTGACTGGGAATCAGCAGAGCGGCTGTTGCCGTTAGTACAAGAACAATCAAAAAAGAAACCCAGCACGGCAGAAAACAGAGGATACCACCAACGCCTAAGGAAGCCAAATTTGCACCAAGACTGCATAGCACAGTGCTACGTTCGATGTTTTGGCCATGGGGGAACAAGTTGCGCAGGGGGACACCATCAAATCCGGGGATCGGTAATAAATTAAGGCAGCCAAGCGTGTAGGAAAAAATTGCCAAATACAGAAAATCACTGCTCTGCGTGGGAATTGCCAGCAACAATGCCGCAGACCCCGTAAAAAGATTGGCAAGCGGCCCGGCAATGCTTATGCCAAGATCGGTAAAGCCGCAGGCGAAAGGTAGAAGCGAAAAAAAGGCTGCCCCGCAAGGGAAAAAATGATAAAGTCCAAAGCCAAAGGCATCAGCCGGAACACCGAAGCGGAAACCGGCTGCTGCATGGCTCATCTCATGTAGCACGATATTAAGCAGAAGCGCTGCTGGCGGCATGAAAGCAGAATATCCGCTCAATGGGGGCAGGCAAGACAAACCACCGTTGATGGTGACAACAACAGCAGCAAGAAAAAGAAGCGGAAACCAAAGCCACTGTAGCCACTGTAGTAATTGATAAAAGAGCAGGGAGCGAATACTGTCTCCAAGTGAGCAGGGAAACAGCAGCAGGGCCATACCGGGTTCGTCATGCAGAAACGTTGGCTTCTGTACTGCGTTTTGCAGCAAACCGTTTCGATACAGCTTTCTCAGGCCTTGGAATAATTCTTCTCTTGATAAGTTGAGTCCGGTACTCTCGCCAGGCCAGCTCTTTCCGTCCAAGGAGAGCAGGAGTAGTGCCTGTTTTATGGGAAGCTTGTACCGCCCGCCATTATGGGGATTAAACACTCGAACATAATTTCCAACCTGCTGGAACTGTAAATCCGGCAGCCGGTTTGGCATAGAATCCATCTGCGTGGACACTCCATTTCTATTTTTGTACGTTTATCCCGTAAAACCATATCAAGATTCATCGTACTTGCACAGAAGCTCGCCAGTCTCGCCCGAAACAATTATATGGAACGTCTGCGAATCGTAACGATAAAGATCACTTTTGCGAATACCGTCTGCGTATGCAATGCGAATCAGATCCAACAGCTTCAGATCAATATCGGTATGGCAGGGAAGATAAGCGAGTGCGGACACCTTTTTAATTGCTTTTCTGGCGATTGACTGGCGTTCTGCATTGCTCTCAGCGGTGGTGGCCAGGGACCAATAGGCAGATGCTTCGCTGTAAAAAACCAAGCAGAGGTCCTGAAGATGCTTCGGCAAAGCGGATACCTGACGGCGTCTCCCAAAGCCAATTTGTTTCCAATCGAGAGGGTTCAAGGCGTGGAAATTTGCAGCCATTTCCAAAACGGGATCGGCAAATGCTTTTACCGAAAGCGGATAAAACTCTGCCAGAGCTGCACATGCCACCATAAATTTCGGTGAAACATAATTCGGATATAAGCTGAGGTGCAAGGTAAGCTGCAGCTGAATCAGATCAAGACAAAAGGCTTTTGGATCATCTTCGCTTGGGGCCGTGTGCTCCATCAGGTGAACCATTTCTGAAACGCAAGCATCACAGTAAGCCTTTTTCACGGGTTCCTCGATCCGGGATGTATCTGCTGTAGCGGAAAGGAGAATCGCCTCTCTGTACTGGTCGATAGTAACAGAGGTGGAGCTAAGCGTTGCTTGCATGACTGCCATGATTCGTTCAATATCCGTCATAGAAAGCACTCCTTTTCTTTGAGAAGATCGTGTAAATAAACAATAGCAGTATAGATACTGAAAATATAGAAGCACGAAGATAAAAAAAATTAAAGTGCACTTTTAATTTTTATACTTCCAGAAGCGGCAATTTACAGTCGCCACAGATCAGGTTGACCTTTTTTGTTGCCCGGCATGTCATGCCGCATTGCGGGCATATATACTTACGCGTGCTGCTAGGGTAGGCAGGATAATTCCGAGTATCTTCCACGAGCTTGATTTGTGGCCATGCCTTTTCGACGGCTAAGAGTCGCAGGACATCGCTTGGCTGTGTGTTGGTCCATCCATAGTGGTTGACATAGGAAACAAGAAGGCCGTGGTCTAATGCGGCCTCTTTATATTTATGGTTTTGGTACACGCCATGGTTGCTTGTGTCTCGGATGTTATTGATATGACAATAAAAATGAACCATTTCATGTAGCAGGGTGGCGGCTGTCTGCAAAATGGGTCTGTCTAACGTAGCGGAAGATATATTGATCTCGTGTTTATGGGTGCTTTCGTCTACGCGCCACACCTGACCCGTAGTAAAGTGCCCATAAGCCCCCTTTGTGCACTTCAGCGTGATGATGACGTCCGGCAGCAGCTCGCCTTCAAAAAAAGCATTGTTTAAATCATCGTACATCCGTTCGAGCTGTGCAGCAGCAGAACTTGTAGTGATTTTATTCATGTGTTTTCCCCTCCTGTCTACGTATATTATACTTGATTTTTACAGCGAGGTGCATTGCCTTGGAGAGAAAAAAATGATTGACCGGCAGGAAAAACTGCCGGTCAACCAATTTATGAAGAGCTTCCAATGGTAAGCAGTGTTTTTGCCAAATCTGTCGATGCGTCGACAATGTACACGGCTCTGTTGTCGGCCTCATTAATGGAGCGAAGGGGGGATGGGGAGGTTGATAGACCAATGACTGTAATAGAATCTTCCTGCACGCCGCGCGAGATCAATTGGTCGCTGACAGTCTGTGCGCGGGCAATGCTGAGGCGCATGGATGATTCATTTGAGCTGTTTTCTGTTGCGGCGACGGAACCGGCAATAATATATGAGCCACCATTGGACAAGAGCTGCGAAGCTGCGTTGTCCAGCGTCTGGCTTGCCTGCTGTTCATCCAGGAAGGCCGCAGAATCCGGCGCAAAGGCCAGCGTGGCCGTATCCAGCGTCAGGGCAGGGGCTTCGGCAGGGCTGGCCGCAGCAGCATCGGGAAGGCTTACCGTGATGGCATCAACAGCCACGGCCTCGATGGGGGGAACGTTATCAGGTGCGCTGCCTGTCAACGCGTCCTTACGGAAATCTACCGTGCTTGCGCCGAAGGCCTGCATATAAGCATCCCAGAATGCGTAGAGGCGCGTCTGCATGGCTGGCGTAAAGCTCGCCTGATGAACCCCGTCGGTCGAGGTCATGTATACCCAAGTAACCTCAACGTTTTGCAACAAATCAGGCTGGATATAGTCAAGCTCTTGGAGCTGAGAAATCATCTGGTCAATATCCGCAGTCCAAAAAGCCGGATTTGCAAAATCGAGGGTGCTAGTATTAACTCCGGAACAGAGTATGACGAGTTTGTGCGCCTGTGTGTTGGTGGACTGTAGTTGATTCCCGGCCAGGAGGATTGAAGATATAAGATCGCACCCCTCAGAGTCGGGGCGCACCGCCGAAAGCTCGTCCGAGAGCTCTGCTTGCCACTGTCTGGACTCGGATGCTGCGTAGGTAGCGTTATTCGCGACAGAGCTCCAGGTAAGGGTTGTAACAGAAGGCGTACTGTCAGGCACAACGATAAACGTTGCATCGCCATCCTGAGGAGCATCCACAAAATCCTCTGGATCGGGGACCACGGGCATATTGTACCCGTTCAACATGATGACCGCCGTGGCAGTGGTGGGGTGTACCGCTTCATTGACCGCAGTGCTGCCGCAGCCGCAAAGGGCAATAGTAAGGAAAGCAACAAATGTACAGACAAAAGCAAGTTTCTTCATGAAAATGCTCCTTTCTTTAACTTTAAAACTTTACGCAGTCAAATCAAGAGAAAAATTGGTCAAGTCTGCGGCGGTGGAATTTGCGGAAAGCTCCTTGACAGGGAGGCCATCCGGGAAAAGCTCGTCCGAGGAAGAAATTTTTGCGCGGGCCGATTCCCAAAAACTGTCATCCAAACCGACCTGTGTCAGCAGTGCGTCTGCGGCCTCGGGAATGCCGATTTCTTTAGCCAAAAGTGTACGTGCCTCCTGACTTGTCTCTTTGACCTTGGCGTAAAGAGAGTCAAATACGCGGGCGGCCTGCGCATCCTCGAATCGCATTGCATCAAAATTGGCGGAATCACGATCAATTTTGCGAAGCGTGTTGCGAGACGAAGCAATGTCGGACTCAATCCTGATTTTCTCATCATTCAGAAGCTGAACATATTGTCCGGCTGGATTCCACCCTACAGAGGCGAAGAACGACAGGAGGCTTGAACCTACCGGAATCAGCAGACGGCCGTAGAAGGGAATCGCGCCTTCGGAAGCCTGTTGAATCAGAACCGGCAGCGCCAACAGAATATAAATTAAATAAGCAAATCCGAACACCGCGAGAAGTCCAATACACGCAAAGCGGAAAGATTTTTTGGATGCTTTTTTGCTTTTGCGATACTGATTAACAGAAATTCCGAGGATAAACATAGATACATCAAGCCCAGTAACAACAAGGATGCTGACCGTCATACTTGACAAAGGCGAATCATTCATCGAAATAGAGGTAAAATAATTAAGCTGGCAAAAATCGCAAAGGGTTGCTAGTACCGTAACTACGAAAGCAAAAATATGCGTGCTTTTGATTGTGCGCATAACCTTCTGCGTGTCAACGATGGACTTTGTCGGAGCGCTGAACTCGTAAACTGGCATAAACATTACAGATTTCCTCCTTACTTATTGGTCCTTGAGCAGTTCGTCGATTTGCTTCTGGATGCTCTTTAGCTGCTCCTCGCGGATCGTAATAAACGCCTGAATTTCGTCTCTTTGTAGTTGTACGTCGCTGCGGGTCCGGTAGGCGCTTAACAAATTTTGATGATGCCGACAAAGTAGCTTGTCATAAAAGATGCGCGCCGCGCGCAATTCAACGATGCGGTCAAGTGCTGAGGCACTCGCAACGTTGAGATTCAGGCTTTCAACCGCATTCCGAGCCTTTTCCAGCGTGCTTTTGATTTCATCTTCATTGAAAACCTCTGCGTACCCATTTGGAACCGAGGTGCTCGCCGAGTACCCATAGAGCACATGGTGGATTATGCAATAGTGTTCCGGATCATGTTCCTCCCACTGTAGGGGAACGCTTTGCAACGACTTTTTGACGAAGGGGAGTTTGCTCAAGATACTCATGTTGATAACCTCCAAAAGATGTATTTCCTGGCCAGTGACCATATCATACCACCGGTGTGGATCGCGTTCTACTCACATGGAGAGAAAAAAGCTTTACACTGCCGTACTGCTGCCATTGTGCAGACCATAGCGATGCGCAATCGCCTGTGCATCAAACACATGCGGTGCCAATTCGGGGATCTCCTCCGCAATGACCTTGAAGCTTGTGCCCTTGCAGAAGCGTGCGACCATGATATTGATCTTGGTATACACTTCCTGCACATCATTGGCGGTCAGGGCAATCTGCTGCAGCATCTTGTTTTCGATTTCTGCTGCCTTTTCTTCGGCGGCCGTTTTATCCGCCGCGGCCTGTGCCTGCTGCGCAGCTTCGCGACGGGCCGAGCGGGCACCCTCGGTGGTAGAGACCGCCTGTGCGCTGTGCTCCGGAAGAGTCATGGCGCTCTTTTTTCGGGCGGCCTCCAATTCCAGGCTCAGCGGATTCAGCGTTTTGAGCAGACAGGTCGTGGCCGCCTGCTCGTACAGCGTGGCTTCACGGGTCGTCCGTTCAATAAAACCGCCAACGCAGAGGTTGCTTTTACCCTGTACCTTAACCTTCTGCAAAATCGCATCCAGCAGTCCGCGAAAAGCAGGAAAGAGGGGATCGATCCACACGGGCTTCTCAATTCCATTTTTCTTGACGCATTTGACCATTTTTCATTCCTCCTGTTTTTTTTGCTTCGGTGTCACCTACGATACGCCTATCCGTGACGAAAAAAAAGAATAGCGGAGAGAAAAAAGAAGTACCTCTTTCACTCTTCTGTATCAACAAGATGATGTAGGATGCTGTCCGGAATTTCCCACAACATTCGGATTAACGCTGTAAAAGCACCGATTACGAGGTAGTGCAGCAGCATCGGCAGGGAAGTTGCTAAAAATTCATTTACGATACTTGTTTGGATATTTTGTGCCAATAAAACCTGCACCATATGCGCAATAAAACCGCTACTGATAACAACAACAGCACTGATTTTCTGGAGCTTTGTCTGAAGCAAAAATCGCAATTTAGCTGTTACACTGATACCATAGACCAACGTAGTAACAAACAAATCCGACAGAATTGCAAAGACATCAAAATCTTCTATACAAAAAGAATTCACAATAGTAAGGCGCAGCAGTACAATGAGATTCAGCTGAACGCACAGCGGTATCGTCTCGACAAAGAATGCTGCGTGTGGATTTTCCAACAAGGCCTTGAGTGATGATTTGACCAATCCATACAATGTGACAGACTCTCGGTTTTCCATAGGGATCAGTGCGTTATTTTTCATATTCATCGATTGCTCCTTTTTACGTTTTCACGGCCGATGACATCAGTATAAACGCTCAACAAAAAGCTGTCATGCCGGGTGGAGATATAAAACGATAGTATGTTTTATATCTCCACCCGGCATGACTTTTTTTAAGTGTTTTTGTATCATGTAAGCAGATAATTTGCGGGAGGTATTGCCATGAAAAAGTGCAAAAATCCTTATTGTGAATGTGAACAGACATTTCCGGATACTGTGCAGCTCTGCCCGTTCTGCGGGTCTGCATTGAGCCCGGAAGGGGAGGACGAGTCCCCCCCCAGCTGCACACGGCGGAAGAGCTGCCCATCATGCCGGCGTCTGCCACAGCACAACCGCTTGTAACGGCTGGCGCGTTTGGGCGCAAGGTACTGCGGGGCCGTTTGGTGGAAATGGAGCACAACAGTCTCTTTCACAGTTCCTTTCATAAATGGTGCAACGCCGTTTTTGCCGGTGAACCGTGGCAGCTGGCCCATCAGTCGCAGGCGTATACCCTGCGGATCGAAGAAATCACGCAGGATGGCATCCCGGGCCGCGTTACCGATGTATGCGCGTTCGGAGAGTATCTAGGGAGGCTATCCATCGGAGATGAGCTGGAAATTCATTGCAAAGGTGGAAAAGACCGCCGCATCGCCAAAAAACTTCTGGACAAGACTACGGGCAGCGTCGTACGGCCCGGTTTGCAGGTTCCGGCGCTGTTTGTCCGCGTATTCAGCCTGATCCTGGCGATGCTGGCCATCTACTTTGTGTCAGCAGCCGTCAACTTCGTCGCCTCGGGTGCGATCCTATCCTGGGCACTGGGGGTTATCGTTGCTTTGTTGGGGCTGCTCTGGAAGTTGTTGAGCGCATTTGGCGGTAATATTCTTATCCTGATCGGTATCGTCATCGTTATCAGCGCATGCCTGCCGCGCAAAAGATAATTTTTGAAGAAAGTGGTGTGCTTATATGTACAGAGATGACTTCCACCGCGCCGCACAGGCAGCCGATCAGCTCCTGCGCCGCAAAAACAATCGTTATCTTGACGGGCTTTCTACCGATGGACTTGACACGGCCCAGGCCATCGAGCCACAGGTGAAAAGCTGGAGCCGCCTTTGCGGGTGGCGTCTGACCGAGAACCCGCAAAAGGACGAAGCACTGCCCTTGCAGGCTGCTGCACACTGGCTGCGCACGGCCTCCGTGAATGGAAGCGACGCGGTTTTTTATCTGCAAAAAAGTGGAACAAAACTCTCCCTGCTGTACGGCAGCGCACAGCCCACAGCTTTTTCAACGCTGCTGCCCAGCTGCCGTATGGAGGCGGAGCCCGGATTCTTCCCTGCGGCGTACCCGATGAACGGGATCCTGCTTGGCACACTGCGCACCGAACGCCTTGCGGATACCCTTGCCGCCGATCACGCCCTGACAAACGGCTATCTTGCGGTTCTCTGTCTGCCTTTGTCGGACAGGAGCGTCGATCAGCTTTTGCAGAAAGACCTGGCACTCCTGGGTCAGCTGCGCGCCTGCGCTACCGCGGACTATGTCAGCGGCAGCGCCACCCGCCGTGTGATACAAAAACCGGTTGGCAATATTCCGCAGGCGGTTACATTCCTGGAAAAAGAAGTGGAGCACCTTCGCAAAAACCGTGGGACCGGTTTTACTTATACGGCCATCCGCTTTGGCGCAGCCTCACAGGAACAATACCGGCGGCTTCTGGCGCTGCTGTCCGGTGCAATGCAGTCTGAAAATGCGGAGACCGCCTTTGAGCCGGTGCGCTGGTTTACGCTGCCATCCACGGTCAGGCCCCTGTCCATCCCCGCTGCGGTGGAACAGGATAAGGCTCTGCACCTCGTCAGCTTGAACCCCCTGCAGGATGCAGCACAGGCCTGTACACCGCCCAGCCGCAGTTATCCCGGTTTCTGGCTGGAAGGGTATACCGACGAGCAGGTTTTTCCGGCAGTGGAGCCGTTCCGCAGCAGTGGTCTCGGTCTGCAGATCGGGACGGCGCTGGAGACAGGGGCCCCGGTCATGCTTTCCCAGAAAAATATGCTGGGGCACATGCTGGTGGCCGGTGGTGCAGGCAGTGGCAAAACGACCACAATCAAGACGCTTTTGTCCGATGCGCACAGGAAAGGGGTTCCGTTCCTCGTCATCGAGGGGGCAAAAAAAGAGTATGCCAGCCTGAAGGGCACCATCCCGTCGCTGAAGGTTTACGGGTCTGGCATGGACGGCCTCGCCCTCAGCCTTAATCCGTTGGAGCCGGAAACGATGACCCCCATTTCTGCGCATATCGAGGTGGTCGTTTCGGCTCTGTGTGCAGTCGCCGGCGGTGAGCACCCTCTGCCGGAGGTGCTGGAGGGCGT
>SKFA01001300.1_pt1 | contig 14734 bp, 10 predicted proteins | sample 4820291 | NCBI WGS metagenome assembly SKFA01 (sample SAMN11008795, study PRJNA524170) | human gut metagenome | isolation source: fecal sample from pouch patient p30 | place: Israel: Tel-Aviv | reverse complement strand
CAAAGAGTGCACGAAGCTGCTCATCATTAAGGGAACCTGTTGCTTCTTTTCTGTATCGAGAAATGAATGGGATGGTGTTGCCTTCGTCAATTAATTTGACTGCGGCTTCTACCTGCCATTTCTCCACCTTCAATTCCTGTGTGATTACCTGAATAATATCCATTATTTGTTTCTCTCCTCTTGTTGCTTGTGTGCCAACAAGTTGATTTCTCGAACAATCTTGCGTCTAAATTTCTTATTTCCGCGTTGTCGTCGGTCGCCGTAGTCACCGCTACGCCTCCTTCCTCCGCCTTGAAATAAAAAAATTTATCCTGCAAGATTGTTTCAAGAATCAACTTGTCGGCACACTTGTCAGAATTCAGATTGATTTTTTATCATCAAAAACGCTCTTGTGATAGGGTATCAATCTGGCAGTGATTTGTCAAGTGCGGGATTTTGGCATGCATATGTCAAAATCCCACAGGATAACAGCGTATAAAAAGTAAATTACCCAAAATATTCATTAAGCTGTGCAATAAATTCCTCCGGCACTTTCCGTTCAAACGGAAAGCTTTCAATATTTCCCAGTCTGTCTGCAATATAGCCGAGCAGAACTGCACTTCTCTCCAGTGACCAGTCTGACAGCAGTGCAATGGTGTCGTGACGGGTATGCATGCCAAACCCATCTCTGTTCAGCGTCATTGCAGGGATTCCTTTCCATGCAAAAGTATTGGAATCACTTCCCCATATCTGATTCTTCGTTGACATTCCGATACCGATTTCATGAGCCATATATGTGAGTATACTGCAGACAGACGCATCACCGGTGACCCCTGCTACAGTTCCGCCAACAAGCTGTCCGGCAAGATCTACATTCATGTTAAAACGATGTGCCGAAAGTTCATTTTCATGAATTTTGATATAATTCTGACTTCCCAGCAGACCTTTCTCTTCTGCGCCAAACCATATGAATTCCATTGTTCTGCGTGGTCTGTGTGCATGGAAATATCTGCACAGTTCCATAATGATTGCTGCTCCGGACATATTATCATACGCCCCCGGTCCCTCCGGAACAGAATCATAATGTGCAGTCAGAGTCAGGATTTCCTCTGCCTTATCTGTCCCCTCGATACGTGCCACTACATTACGGGATGTACATGTTACTGTCTCCTGCTCTACAGATAAACATACCTGAGATGCACCCTTCGTCACCAGTTCGATGGCATCTTTGTAATGAATGCTTACGCCAGGAATCCTGTTATCATAATTGACAGCTTCTCTTCCTGCTTCTTTTTTCTCTTCTCCCGGCAGATTCTTTGGCAGAGCGTATGCACGTGGAACCAGATCCACGCCTTCATCTAACGGAGAACCTGCAATACTGATGAATCCCACAGCACCGGCTTTCACCAGCTTCCGGTACATATCTTTTCTCACCGGATCATTTACCATAACAATCTTTCCGCTGACATGTGCAAGGCTGATATCATCACCGTTCTCTGCATACGCAAATGGTGCTTCCAGCCCGTCCTCTGCTGCGTTTCCGCATCTTCCATATCCGGTTACTGTGTATTCTTTTGTGTATGGCTCTGTTACTTTCAGCTTTGCTTTTTTTATCTGAAAGGTATCAAAAGAGAATTCTTCCAGATGACTCTCTACGCCAAAACTGTCCAGAGTTTTCTGAATCCTTTCTGCTGCTTTTTCTTCTCCTGCAGTTCCTGCCTCTCTGATATAGTCAAAATCTGCCAGAAATTCCAATTGACGCTTTCCACTGATCTCATTTGTATTCATAATCGTAAAAACCCTTTCTCTTTTCTTGAATTGCTATAGAAAAGACCTTTTTCTTCTGATAATATGATGTCAGGGCCAAAAGGTATTTTAACCCTGATATCATAATACTTATCATAGCAAAAAGGTCTTCAATTTAATAAACTCTATTTTTATTTCAGACTGTCAAAGTATTCATCCCATGGTTTCGGTTCGTTGTCTTCTTCCTCTTCTTTTGGTGCTAAATCATTCTGCCCTTTTTTATCATCCATATCTGCCTGAACATTCTGCATTTCCGTGTTGTCTGTAATGTTCTGTTCATCTTCGTTTTCATAAGAAACCGGTTCTTCCGGCATACGCCAGAACTGCTGCGGATGCGTCTGTTCTTCCTGTGGCTGTTCACTCTGTGAATGGCTGTCAAACATGGGATTCACATAATCTCGTGCTGCACGTTCTTCTTCCTCTTTCTGCACTTTAAGCTCCCCTGTCAGATCACGATAGAACATTACTTCTGTCATGGCCATATATGGAAATATCCACAAGAGTGCAATATAGAATGTAAAAACAGAAAGAAACATCAATGGAATAAAGCTTATCTTCAGCATCAGATATCTTCCGAAGTTTCCATGCATCATCTCCAGACTCTCTTTCATAGCCTCTGTACTTTTCAATTCCGGCTTATCTGCCAGAATATAATAAGTCATCTCCAGAGGAATGACCAGAATCTGATAAACAATCATTCCAACGATCATCAGAACAACACCTGTATACAGCCAGGTGATCAGCACCTCCACAGAAGCATCTTCACCCGGAAGATTCGCATTACTGTAAACCGTATAGGGCAGCATGGTAAGCAGATTCAGTACTGCCATAAAAAATCCGGCAACGATCACTCTGTCCGGATGATGTCTGTAAAAATAAAACAGGTCATTTAATGAATATACTTTCCCTCTGGCAATATTCAGATACATATAATTCATACCTGCCGCTACCACATTGATCAGCAGAGTCAGAATAAATGTAAATGCATACGACAACACAATATCAATTGTTTCCTCTCCCGGAAATAAAGCCGAGGATATCATGCTGCTGATCAGAGCCAGTGCCTGAACTGCAACAAATGCCAGGATCAGTATCCCATATTTTCCTGACATGGCCTGCTTCGCATAGTTTTTTAATTCACGTCTCGATGTCATGTAATTCTCCTAAATCAGTCTGCCAGACCAAAGGCATCATGTACTGCATTCATTGCGCGCACGCCGTCCTTTTCATTGATCAGAACTGTCACACGAATCTCGGATGTAGAGATCATATTGATGTTTACGCCCTCATTATAGAGGCTCTCAAACATCTTTGCTGCTACTCCAGGATTACTCATCATTCCTGCACCTACGATGGAAAGCTTCGCAATATTTCTCTCAGAATGAAGCTCTGCAAATCCAAGCCTTGCCTGATTTGCATCCAGAACTGCAACTGCATCATCCAGATCATTTCCATCGACTGTGAAAGAAATATCCTTTCTGCCCGCACGTCCGATAGACTGCAGGATCACATCTACATTAATATTCTTCTTCGCAAGGGTATCAAATAATTTAAAAGCTACACCCGGCTCATCCTTTAATCCGATTACCGCAATTCTCACTGCATCTGTATCCAGCGCAACACCGCTGATCAACATTCTCTCCACTGTAACTTCCTCCTTTACCACAGTTCCTTCACTGTTGTTTAAACTTGAACGTACCACAAGTGGCACGCCATATTTCTTCGCCATCTCCACAGAACGGTTGTGAAGCACACCTGCCCCGAGAGTCGCAAGGTCAAGCATTTCATCGTAAGTGATCTCTTTGAGCTTTCTTGCTTTCGGAACCTTACGCGGATCTGCTGTGTAAACACCATCTACATCTGTATAGATTTCACAGGCATCTGCATGAAGAGCAGCCGCAAGAGCAACCGCTGTTGTGTCAGAACCGCCTCTTCCAAGAGTCGTATAATCATCATACTTGTCAACTCCCTGGAAGCCGGTAACTATTACAATCTTTTTGCTGTCCAGCTCTCTTCTGATACGCTCTGTATCAATTCTTTTTAAACGTGCATTTCCATGACTGCTTGTCGTATGCATGGAAACCTGAAAAGCATTCAGGGAAACCGCAGGAACTCCCAGTTTATCCATCGCCATTGCCATCAGTGCAACAGACATCTGTTCTCCGATGGTAAAGAGCATATCCATCTCTCTTTTCGGCGGTTTCTCATTGACATCCCTTGCCATAGTGATCAGTTCATCCGTATATTTCCCCATTGCGGACAGAACGACAACCACGTCATTTCCTTTTCTGTACTCTTCTATACAGCGGTTGGCAACATTAAAGATACGTTCTTTATTCGCAACCGATGTACCGCCAAATTTCTTGACAATCAACATTGTTTTACTTCCTCCATAATAAGTTTACAGGAAAGAGAAGATTATCATATCTTCCCTTTCCTGTTCTGTTTACAGTAATCACTGTACAAATATTTATCTGAAGTATTGTATCAGTGTCCACCTTATCAGGCACACTATATGATACACGAAATCTGTCAGTTTATCAATCTTTAACTCGAATCTTTGCAAGTACCTGATCTCCGATCTGAGCCAGTTTCTCTTCAAATGCTCCCTGTGTCATTTCATCAGTGATAAATGCACATTCCTGTGGAAGCTGTCCCAGGCTGATGATCTCAACATCACCAAATACCTTCTTCGCTTCTTCTGCTGCTTCTTTTTTAATTCTCACAAAAAATCTTCCTGTCACTTCATCCAGTGGTTTCAGTACTGCCGGAGTGCTGTTCCAGTTTGTCACAATGTTAACATGGAGATGTTTTGCGGCATCCACAATATCACCAACTACAGCACTTGCTGTAGGCAGTTTACCTGCACCGCTTCCATAGAACATGGCATCTCCAAGCATATTTCCATGTACAAATACTGCATTAAACACATCATTTACACTGTAAAGAGGGCTGTTCTGGCCGAGCATAAACGGTGCTACCATTGCATAACAGGTTCCGTCTGCCAGTCTGCGGCTGGTTCCAAGAAGTTTGATGGTTCTGCCAAGCTTTGCAGCATACTCCATATCTTCAGGTGTGATCTTTGTAATTCCCTCTGTATAAATATCTTCAAAATCAAAATATCTCTCATAAGCAAGAGAGGAAAGGATTGCGATCTTACGGCATGCATCGTATCCTTCCACGTCGGCGGTAGGATCTGCCTCTGCATAACCCTTCTGCTGTGCTTCCTTTAATACAGTGTCAAATTCACAGCCTTCTGTGCTCATCTTATAAAGCATGTAGTTGGTAGTTCCGTTCAGGATACCTGTTACTTCGTCAATCTCATCTCCTGTAAGGGAAGAATTGATGACACGAATGATCGGGATTCCGCCGCCACAGCTTGCTTCAAATAAGAAGTTAATGCTCTTTTCCTTTGCAATATCCATCAGCTCGCGGCCATGCTTTGCAACCAGAGCCTTATTGGAAGTGCAGACATTTTTTCCTGCCAGAAGTGCCTTCTTTACAAAAGTATAAGCAGGCTCCACACCGCCCATAACCTCTACTACAATATCTACTTCCGGATCACTGACGATCTGTTCATAATCATGGACCAGAACCTTCTCTACCGGCTGTCCCGGAAAATCACGAAGATCCAGAACATATTTTACATGAAGTTCCTGTCCGGCACGTCTGGAAATGCTCTCTTTATTTTCATTTAATACTTCAAATACACCGCTTCCAACTGTGCCATATCCTAAAATTGCTACATTGATCATTTTCTTTTACTCCCTGCCTAATATTTTCAGATAATGAATTCCTTCATTCTGTTCAATCGTCTCTACCATTGCTTCTGCATCCCCCTCGCCCGGAAGAATGTCCACACTCAGAGTAAGTGTGGCAATCCCATTGATAGGAATACTCTGATGAATGGTGAGAATGTTTCCATGAAACCGTGCAATCGTCTGCAGGACAACCGACAAAAGCCCCGGTTCATCGTCCATCTGGATAATAAAGGTGATCGTCTTTCCCCTTGTCTCTTCATGAAATGGAAAAATATCATCTTTGTATTTGTAGAAAGAGCTTCTGCTGATTCCTGTGCGCTCTGCTGCATCCTGTACAGTGTCCACTTTGCCGGAGTCCAGAAGCTTCTTTGCCTCCACCACCTTCAGCAGGACTTCCGGAACTGCTCGTTCCCTCACTACAAAATATTTCTTTTTCTCTGTTACTGGTTTCTGCATATCAATTTACCTGTCCGTTCTTTAAAGACATTTGTTTTTACACACTGGATATATTATCACACCACACAAAAATACGCAAGAAATATATTCTGCTGAATCATTGTGTAAAATCATTATGCCTCAACACGAAAAAGGCTGTCCTGATTTCAGACAGCCTTTTTTATTCTTTTATTTCTTCAGTGCGATCCATTTCAGATATGCATTGATGAAAATATCAATTCCTCCGTCAAGTACTGCATCCACATTTCCGGTCTCCTCGTTTGTACGATGATCCTTTACCATGGTATATGGCTGCATAACATAAGAACGGATCTGATTTCCCCATCCGATATCTGTCACCTCACCGCGGATACCAGAGAGTTTTTCCTCTGCCTCCTGCCGCTTGAGAAGATACAGCTTGGCTTTCAGCATCTGCATGGCTTTATCTTTATTCATGTGCTGAGAACGTTCATTCTGACACTGTACCACGATTCCGGTAGGATAATGTGTGATACGGATGGCAGATGATGTCTTGTTGATATGCTGACCGCCGGCACCACTGCTTCGATAAGTATCAATACGGATCTCATCGTCATTGATCTCTACATCCAGATCCTTCTTGATATCCGGCATAACATCACAGGATACAAAAGATGTCTGTCGCTTACCTGCTGCATTGAAAGGAGAAATACGCACCAGACGGTGAACTCCCTTCTCTGATTTCAGATAACCGTAAGCATTTGTTCCGTTTACCTGGAAAGTAACCGATTTGATACCTGCCTCATCGCCGTCCAGATAATCCAGCACTTCCAGGGTAAATCCTTTCTTATCTGCCCAGCGGCTGTACATACGGTAAAGCATACCGCACCAGTCACAGGCCTCTGTTCCGCCTGCACCTGCATTCAGCTTAATGATAGCATTCTCACTGTCATATTCTCCGGAAAGAAGTGTCTTGATACGGATATTGTCAAAATCCTTCTGAAACTCATCTAGCATTTCCTGAATCTCAGGAATCAGTGCAGGATCGTTCTCCTCATATCCCATCTCGATCATGGTTTCCATATCTTCCATCTGTGTAACCAGATTCTGATAGGTCTCCATGTCATCTTTCATGTCTTTTAATTCTTTCATTTTCTTCTGGGAAACTTCTGCATCATCCCAGAAATCAGGCGCTTCCATTTCGCGCTCTAATTCTTCGACCTTCTGCTCTTTGTTAGCCAGGTCAAAGTGAATCCCTCACTTCCACTAATGGTTCTGTATAAGTCGCAAGAATGCTCTTGAACTGGTCTAATTCAACCACAGCTTCACCCACTTTCTTATTATAAATATTCTCTGTCGGACTCCCTGTGGATAACCGACTGAATTGCTATAGATTATAGCAGTCCTAGTAAATAATTCGTTTAAAATAATACCATATCTTTAAGCAAATTACAAACAAAGAATTACCCACAGCGTGAAATGATCATTTATCATAACAATCATTTCACACTGTGGGTAATCATACTTTACACTGAATTACGCATAAAGTCTGTGTAATTTATGAGAAGAAGCTCTCTGCAACACTTATATCTGCAATATATCCCACTGTTCCTGTCATATAGATGGTTCCGTCCTCTTCCATATCGATCTGTATCATTCCGCCTGGCTGATTTACATTAATACGGGATTCTACCAGCCCCAGCTTATAGGCTGCCGCTGCCGCCGCACAGCTTCCTGTTCCGGAAGCCTTTGTATATCCGGAGCCTCTTTCCCAGATTTCAATCTCCAGATTTCCCTTGTCGACCTGACGGCAGATCTGCAGGTTCATTCTCTCCGGAAATTCATCTGCATTCTCCACATAAGGTCCCAGATTCTTTACAGCTTCTGCACTTACATTGTCTGTAAAAATAATGCAGTGTGGATTACCAACTGTCAGGCAGGTAGCCTTGTATTCTTTTCCATGGAATACGAAATTCTCCTTAATTACTTCACGAACTTCACCGGAAACAGGGATATCGCTGGAGATAAAAGATGGTTTTCCTATGTTTACTTTAAATTCCGTTGCCCGGCTGTTCAGGCATTCCACATGAATCGTGCCTGACATAGTTTCAATGTCAAATTTTTTCTCAGTAATATATCCATTATCCATCAGATATTTGGCAAAAATACGCACGCCGTTTCCACTGATGGCAGATTCACTTCCGTCTGCGTTAAAAATACGCACACCCAATTTCCCATCAATTTCTACCGGTCCATAAAGCACACCGTCAGCGCCAAGCCCAAATCCTCTCTGGCAGAGAAGTGCAATCTTCTTTCCCTGAAGCTGTACCTGATTTTTCTTCGGATCAAGAATCAGATAATCGTTTCCAAGTCCCTGATATTTACTCATAATAATTGTATTTGCCATAACCATATCTCTCCTTCTGATTTATAATCCCGGATACTTCCCGCTTTTGTATCTGCATCGATAATCAATTGTCGGGCAATCTTTCCAACTCACTTCGCCACTTGTCTGAGTCCCCACCCACTGCTTATTGCTCTTCGCAATTGAAGCAGGGGACTTACTTGATTCGGTTAAATTTTGTGTCAGGTAATTTTCTCATATCACATCCTGACTTTATATTCATTATATTTTATTGTTTTTACCATGTATATAGAGTAAAATGCTTAAAACATTGCAAAAAATGCTCTGTAGGTATTACAAAAAAGACCATTATATCAGTTCTCTGATATAACAGCCTTACAGCAGCATCGCTCCTCTCTGTTCAGTTTTCTATTTCTTTACCCTATTTCGAAATAGTTACAAAGTTTTTACGATTACTTTGTAATTGCATGATACTATTATCGTGTAATAATGTCAATATCTTTGTAGCATATTTTCTCAGAAATTATAAAATATATTCGTTACTATTTATTACATTCTTAGTAATAATTGTACATTTGCGCATTAAATGATATGATTATACCATGAATCAAACTTTTCCCTCCGCTTATTGCTTTCCACTGCTTATTTCTTTTCACAATCTCCACAGAGGACTTGCTTGATTCGATTAAATAATCATTGCAGATATCGGAGGCAGATATGTTATTATCAGAACAGTTCTATCAGACAGAAAAAACAGGATACCTGAACGAACAATTCCGACTTTTTCATCTTAAAGACCAGACCAGAAAGGAATTCTCTTACCATTATCATGATTTTCACAAGGTAGTTATCTTCATCTCCGGCAAGGCTGCTTATCATATAGAAGGAAAAGCTTATCAACTGAAACCATGGGACATTCTTCTGGTAAACCGCCATGCCATCCACCGCCCGGAGATTGATCCATCTGTTCCATATGAACGTTTTATTCTCTGGATCCAAAACGATATTCCCTGGCAGGAACTGCTGAAATGCTTCCAGAAAGCAAATGACCGAAGCTATAATCTGGTACGTCTGAACTCTGCTCTTCAGGAAAAGATGAAAGACATCCTGTTTGAACTGGAAAATTCCGCAAAATCCGATGAATATGGAAGGGAAATCCTGACACAGTCACTTTTTCTTCAGTTTATGGTTTATCTGAACCGTATCTTTCTGGAAAAGCAGTACATTTTTGATAAAAAATCCTACACCTTTGACTCGCAGATTGCCAGTATCCTTCAGTATATCAACCACAATCTGAAAGAAGATCTGTCTGTAGAAACGCTTTCTGCCAGATATTATGTAAGCAAGTACCATCTGATGCGGAAGTTCAAACAAGAAACCGGCTATACCCTTCATAATTATATTGTAAACAAGCGGCTTCTTATGGCACGTACTCTGATCTCAAATGGAATGCCTGTGACAAAAGCAGCACAGGAAAGCGGGTTCGCAGAATACAGCACTTTTTCCCGGGCATACCGTAAACAGTTCAAAACCAACCCCAGCGAAGAACTGCCTCATTATAGCAATCCTCTAAAATAATGCATCCACTACTTTTACACAACAATTCCATAACACAAAAAAGATGTAACCATGTCTGAAAGACTGTTTCCTCTCAGACATAATTACATCTTTTATTGTTCTCAGGTCGGGCAGATATTCGCGCTCCGCTTACTGTTTCACTTTCTTCTTCGCTGTCGCACAGTAGAATACGAATCCCAGCAGTACCAGTGCCACGATCATCCATCCGGCCAGTGCTGCTGTTCCCAGACCTGCAAATTTATCATAGTAACCTTTCAGATAGATCACAATGATAATCGCCGGAATTCCATAGGCAACATAATTTTTCAGACATTTCGGGAATTTCATGCCTGTACCGGCATTCACCTCTGCAATGAAATTGTCCCATCCCCATCCGTTCTTTCTGGTACAAAACAGAAGGTAACCAAGACTTCCAAGAGGAAGAAGGTTATTAGAAACAATAAAGTCTTCCAGATCCATAATGTTGCTTCCATCTCCGAATGGCTGGAATCCGGAAAGTACATTGAATCCAAGCACACATGGAATGCTTAAGATCACAACAAGAACTGCGCAGACAACAACACTCTTTTTACGGTTCCAGCCAAACAGTTCCATATTAAACACGATCAGGTTCTCAAATACAGCAATGATCGTTGAAACCGCAGCAAATGTCAGAAACAGGAAGAACAGACTTCCCCACAAAGCCCCTCCGCTCATCTTTGCAAAAATATTGGGCAGAGTGATAAAGATAAGGCTTGGACCTGCATCCGGCTGGATTCCATAGGAGAAGCATGCCGGAATAATGATAAATCCTGCTGTCAGCGCAACAAAAGTATCGAGTACGGTGATGCTTACCGCCTCTCCGGTAAGGCTTCTGGATTTGTCCAGATAACTTCCGAAGATCAGCATGGCACCAATACCAATGGATAATGTAAAGAATGACTGACTCAATGCCGCAAATACTACATTACCAACTCCTGCTTCCTTAATCTTCTGAAAATCAGGAATCAGATAGAAGCTGATTCCTTCTCCCGCGCCTTCCATCATTACTGAATGAACCGCAAGGATCACCATAATGATAAGCAGTGCACTCATCATTACTTTGGAGATTTTTTCAATACCATTCTGCAATCCCATGAAACAGACTGCAAATCCGATCAGACAGATGATCACCATCCATAGCATCATCGTCGGTGCATTTCCCAGCATATCGGAAAAAGACTGTGTTACTGCTTCCGGAGTCGCTCCAACGAAATCTCCCCGCAGACTCTTCACACAATAGTAGATCATCCATCCTCCTACTGTTGTGTAAAACATCATCAGCATATAACATCCAATAATACCAATAAATTTCAATGGCTTCCAGCCGCTTCCTGCAGGTGCCAGTTTGTCAAAACATTTCGCAACACTTGTGTGGCTTCCCCGTCCTACCGCAAATTCTGCTACCAGAACCGGAATACCGAGAATAACCAGAAAACATAAGTAGATCAGGATAAAGGCCGCGCCTCCATATGCCCCGCAGATATACGGAAACTTCCACACGTTTCCAATACCGATGGCACATCCTGCTGACACCAGGATAAAACCAAGGCGTGAGCCGAAAGACTCTCTTTTCATACTGTTTTTCCCCCTTTATGGAATTGTTATGTGACTGTTCATCAATCATAATCACATAGCTGTGGATGTACTGAACAGTTCAGACAGATATTCACAATCTGCCAATTCAACGCGCTAACGTGTTTTTGCGCACGATAAAAGGGCCTCATGATTCAGCCCTTTTATTTTGCAGCAGACATGATCTGCTCACAATGTTCTTTTTACAAAATCATTACTGCCCGCTCTGTAGTAATGAACTCACCACATACAGAAATGGGAGTCTTCTCAACTGAGATAAACGAGTCAGACCTTATTCTTACGTCCACAGCACTGTTTGTATTTCTTACCGCTTCCACATGGGCAGGGATCGTTCGGATATACTTTGATTTCTTTTCTCTGAACCGGTTTCTTAGGACCGGCACTGTCATCCTTGTTTGTTCCGGTAACTTTAGCTACCTGTTCACGCTCGATCTTCTGCTCTACATGTACATGGTACAGCATACGAAGAGTATCTTCCTGAATGGATGTGATCATCTCGTTGAACATATCAAATGCACTCATTTTATATTCAACAACCGGATCTCTCTGTCCATAAGCAGCAAGTCCGATACCCTGACGAAGGATTTCCATATCATCAATGTGATCCATCCACTTGCTGTCAATGCATTTCAGAAGTACAACTCGCTCTAATTCACGAAGCTGCTCCGGTTCCGGGAACTCTGCTTCTTTTTCTTCATAGAGCTTCACTGCCTCTTCTTTCAGTTCATGTCTGATCTCATCGCGTTTCTTGCCTTTTACACTCTCAGCTGTAAGCGGTCTGATCGGAATGATCGGAGTAAGAGCACCGTTAAATTCATTCAGATCCCACTCTTCAGAATCTACATCATCAGAGAAACACATATCAACATAAGTATCCACTGTATCCTGGATCATCTTATAGATTGCTTCGCGCATATTCTCACCGTCGAGAACCTGACGACGTTCTTTGTAGATAATCTCACGCTGTTCATTGTTTACCTGGTCATAATCAAGAAGATTCTTACGGATACCAAAGTTGTTAAACTCAATCTTCTCCTGAGCTTTCTCAATTGCATTGGAAAGCATCTTGTGCTCAATCTGTTCATTCTCTGCAACACCAAGAGATGTAAAGATCTTCATCAGTCTCTCAGAACCGAACAGACGCATCAAGTCATCTTCCAGGGAAATATAGAAACGGGATTCACCCGGATCTCCCTGACGTCCGGAACGTCCGCGAAGCTGATTATCAATACGTCTGGACTCATGACGTTCTGTACCGATGATCATCAGACCACCTGCATTTCTTGCCACATCATCCAGCTTGATATCTGTACCACGACCAGCCATGTTAGTGGCGATCGTAACTGCTCCTGCCTGACCTGCCTGTGAAACAATCTCTGCCTCAAGTTCATGGAACTTGGCATTCAATACATTATGTTTGATTCCCTGTCTCTTCAGCATACGGCTGAGAAGCTCGGAAGTTTCAATCGTAATGGTACCGACCAGTACAGGCTGCTGTTTCGCATGAGCTTCCACTACAGCATTGACAACTGCGTTGAATTTCTCTTTCTTTGTCATATAAACAGCATCTTCATGGTCAACTCGGATAACCGGTCTGTTAGTCGGGATTTCTACAACGTCCATTGCATAGATATCACGGAATTCTTTCTCCTCTGTGACAGCTGTACCGGTCATACCGCCCTTCTTATCATATTTATTAAAGAAGTTCTGGAAAGTGATGGTTGCCAGAGTCTTGCTCTCACGTTTGATCTTAACATGCTCTTTCGCTTCGATTGCCTGATGAAGACCATCTGAGTAACGGCGTCCCGGCATGATACGTCCGGTGAATTCATCAACAATAAGGATTTCATCATCTTTAACTACATAATCCTGATCCTTATGCATCAGGTTATGGGCGCGAAGTGCAAGTGTAATATTATGCTGGATCTCCAGATTCTCCGGATCTGCCAGGTTTTCAATATGGAAAAATTTCTCAACCTTATGAACGCCCTGCTCTGTAAGGTTTACGATCTTATCTTTTTCATTTACAACGAAATCACCTGTCTCGATAACTTCTTCACCCATGATGGCTGCCATCTTGGTCATCTCATGGCTAGCTTCACCGCGCTCTAACTGCTGAGCAAGGATATCGCAGGCCTCGTATAACTTGGTTGACTTACCGCTCTGTCCGGAAATGATCAGAGGGGTACGTGCCTCGTCGATGAGAATGGAGTCGACCTCATCGATGATACAGTAGTGCAGATCTCTCTGTACCAGCTGTTCTTTATAGATGACCATGTTGTCACGCAGATAATCGAAACCGAGTTCGTTGTTCGTAACATAGGTAACATCACAGTTGTATGCAGCACGACGCTCATCCTGCTTCATATCATTTAAAACAACACCGACTGTCAGGCCAAGAAACTCATGAATCTTTCCCATTTCTTCCGCATCTCGTTTAGCCAGGTAATCGTTGACTGTTACGACATGCACACCTTTGCCTTCCAGTGCATTTAAATATGACGGAAGTGTGGCGACAAGTGTTTTACCTTCACCTGTTCTCATCTCTGCGATACGTCCCTGATGGAGAATGATACCACCGATAAGCTGCACACGGAAATGTTCCATTCCAAGAACACGCTTGCCTGCTTCACGTACAACCGCAAATGCCTCAGGAAGCAGATCATCCAGTGTCTCTCCCTCTTCAAGACGTTTCTTAAATTCTCTTGTTTTTCCTCTGAGTTCTTCGTCGCTTAACTTCTGCATGTCCGGGCGCAGGCTCTCAATTTTCTCAACCAGAGGCATGATACGCTTAACCTCTCGCTGGCTGCGGGTCCCGAATACTTTTGAAAACATATTCATATTAGGTTTTACTCCTGTTTATTTCTTTTTTATACAAGCATTGCTGCCATATAACAATTGCTACTGTGCGGAATAATTTCTGTTCACTCCGTCCACAGCAGACATGTCAGCAGCATGCGAACATTACAAACGCTTACTATAATACACAATACTTATATATTCTAACACTTTCCGTTATGGAAAACAATGAATTTTTCATGAACAAACCAAGAAAATTACGGAGTCACCAAAATTTACGTTACTGTTCACTCCGTTCACAGTAACGTAGCCAAAATTCATTCCAGATTGCCTGCGGCAATGGAATTTTGGCTTGTATGTCTCGGGATTTTGGCATATTCATACCAAAACACCTCGCGGGATAGTGGTGTGTGAACAG
>SKFA01001295.1_pt1 | contig 14764 bp, 9 predicted proteins | sample 4820291 | NCBI WGS metagenome assembly SKFA01 (sample SAMN11008795, study PRJNA524170) | human gut metagenome | isolation source: fecal sample from pouch patient p30 | place: Israel: Tel-Aviv | reverse complement strand
ACTGACTTTATAGACATAAATAAAAAATATATACTTTATAACATAGGCAGAGATATTTACTTTGGAAAAACAAATTCAAAAGTAATGTCAAAATATACTGCCGCAATGGATATAAAAAATCTGATTATAGTATCGGATACAACCTTTGTGGTGATTTATTCAAACAGCCTTGAAGTTGTAACCGTATAAAGGGGGTATGGCATGAATATAACTCTTGATATTATTTTATTGGCAGTGCTTGTCATATCGTTTGTTATCGGTTATAAAAAAGGATTTGTAAAATCGGTTTGGAAAATAGTCGCATTGGTTGTAACGATAGTGCTTGTTCTTGCACTTAAAACGCCTACGGTAAACTTTCTTGCAGGTTCGGCTTTGGCAAATAACATAAGCACAAAGATTGCGGAAAATGTCAATATTCCGCAAGGCGGAGGTGTTGATATTGCCGAAACGCTGAATTTGCCGGAGTTTATTCAAAGTGATATGACAAATCAAATTGACAGCACCAACAATGCGGTTAATTCGATAAATGAAAAAACCGTAATGTGGCTTACAAATCTTTGCTTGACGGTTATCGCCTGCGTGGCACTGTTTATCATAATACGTCTTATACTTATGGCGGTGTATATGATAATAAACGGTATTACGGAGGCACCGATTATAAAAGGTGTAAATAAATTTATGGGTGGAATTTTTGCAACGATAAATATAATTTTTATTATATTTTTGTTGCTTGCACTTGTATCAATGTTTGCACCGGCAGAGAGCAATCTGTATGAAATGATTGACAAAACATATGCAGTAAAATATTTATATAATTATAATATATTACTTCAACTATTTATGAAAATCTAAGGAGGAAAAAGAAATGTACAGTGATATAGTAAAAAAAGGATTAGAGAAAACACCTCATCGTTCGCTTTTTAAAGCGTCCGGATTTACAGATGAAGAAATCGAAAGACCGCTTATAGGTGTTGTAAGTGCTAAGAATGAAATCATTCCCGGACACATTCACCTTGATAAAATCGCAGAGGCGGTAAAGACAGGTGTAAGAATTGCCGGCGGTACACCGTTGGAATTTCCTGCAATCGGTGTTTGCGACGGTATCGCAATGGGACATAAGGGAATGAAATATTCTCTTGCAAGCCGTGAGCTTATTGCAGATTCAATCGAATCAATGACTATTGCACACGGTCTTGACGCTCTTGTACTTATTCCAAACTGTGATAAAATCGTTCCGGGTATGCTTATTGCGGCGGCAAGATTAAATATTCCTGCTATCATAGTAAGCGGCGGTCCGATGCTTTCAATTAATTATAAAGACAAGTATCGTGACCTTAATACTGCATTCGAGGCAGTCGGTGCATTTAAAGCAGGTAATATCGATGAGGACGAACTTCTAAGACTTGAAAATGCGGCTTGTCCGTCATGCGGTTCATGTTCGGGTATGTACACCGCCAACAGTATGAACTGTCTTACCGAGGCAATCGGTATGGGACTTCAGGGTAACGGCACAATTCCTGCTGTTTACTCAGACAGAATCAAGCTTGCAAAACACGCCGGCATGAAGGTTATGGAACTTCTTGAAAAGGATATCCGTCCTCGTGACATTCTTACGGAAAAAGCATTTATGAATGCTCTTACTGTTGATATGGCTCTCGGCTGTTCAACAAATACAATGCTCCACCTTCCTGCAATCGCAAAAGAGGCAGGTGTTAAGCTTAACCTTGACATTGCCAATGAAATCAGCAAAAAGACTCCTAACCTTTGTCACCTTGCTCCTGCAGGTCACACATATATGGAGGATCTCAACGAAGCAGGCGGTGTTTATGCCGTAATGAACGAGCTTACAAAGGTTGGACTTCTTGACACAGACCTTATCACGGCAACAGGCAAGACTGTAGGCGAGAACATTAAGGGTTGTGAAATCAAGGACACAGACATCATTCGCCCTGTTACAAATCCATACAGCAAGACAGGCGGTATTGCTGTTCTCAAGGGTAACCTTGCTCCAGACGGTTCTGTTGTTAAGAGAAGTGCCGTTGCAGAGGAAATGATGCACCACAAGGGTGCGGCAAGAGTGTTTGACTGCGAAGAGGACGCTCTCAGTGCAATTTATGACGGCAAAATCAATCCCGGTGAGGTTGTTGTTATCAGATACGAAGGTCCTAAGGGCGGCCCGGGCATGAGAGAAATGCTCAACCCGACTTCCGCTATTATGGGCAGCGGTCTCGGCAACTGTGTTGCTCTTATCACAGACGGTCGTTTCTCAGGCGCAACAAGAGGTGCGGCTATCGGTCATGTATCTCCCGAGGCAGCAGTCGGCGGTCCGATTGCACTTGTTAAAGAGGGCGATATGATTGAAATCGACATTCCTGCAAACACAATTAATCTCCTCGTTTCTGACGAAGAGCTTGCAAAGCGTAAGGCAGAATGGAAGCCCCGTCAGCCCAAGATTACAACAGGCTACCTTGCTCGTTATGCAAAGCTTGTTACATCAGGCGCACAGGGTGCGGTTCTCGAATAATCAAGTTTTCAAGGCTCTCGTTTTGAGAGCCTTTCCTTTTGTCAAAAATTGTTTTTTCAGGAAACCCAATCGTTAAAATGCACAATTGGCCTTGCAAAAATCTGTGTATTTTTCAGCTTAACATAAAATAAAAAAGCAAGTTGCACAATTCATCCCTTGTCCATTTGGGCAAAGGGTGAATTTTTTTATTTTGCCATAATTCGGTTGTTTATTTTATACAAATATGCTATAATAATTCAGTATTAATTGACACTATTGTTTAATTTTGTCGAAATAAGCTTGATTAGAATAGAAATTTTACGAAAGGGGATTTCACTTTTGAAACAATACGACGCTAAAAAAATTCTTAATATTGCCCTCGCAGGACACAGCGGCAGCGGCAAAACCTCGGTTGCGGAGTCAATACTCTATCTCTCGAAGATGAGCGAAAGACTCGGTAAGGTTGCAGACGGCAACACAGTCCTTGATTTTGACAGCGAGGAGATCAAAAGACAGACTTCAATTATGACGGCGGTTGCACCGATTGAATGGAAAAATACAAAAATCAACCTAATCGACACCCCCGGTCTTTTTGATTTTGCAGGCGGTGTTGCAGAGGGCATGAGAGCGGCTGACACAGCGCTCGTCGTTGTTTCGGGCAAGGACGGTGTCTGTGTAGGTACCGAAAAAGCAGTTGAGGCGGCAACAAAGGCAGGGCTTACAAAGGTGTTCTTTGTAAACGGTCTTTGCGACGAAAGTGCCCGTTTCTATCGTGTATTCGAGAGCTTGAAGGCTACATTCGGTCCGTCTGTTTGTCCTGTTGTTGTTCCGTACATTGTTGACGGTCAGGCAAACACTTATGTTAATTTGTTTGATTACAAGGCTTATGAGTACGGCACAGACGGCAGTGTAAAACAGACTGCGCTTCCTGATATGGGCGACAGGCTTGAGGGCTTGCGTGAGGCTATCAAGGAGGCTGTTGCCGAAACAAGCGAGGAACTTCTTGACAAGTTTATTATGGGTGAGGAGTTTACCCCCGAAGAAATCATTCTCGGTGTGAGTCAGGGCGTTAAGGATGGCACAATCTGCCCCGTATTCTGCGGTGACGCTCATAATACATTCGCAATTGATCAGCTTTTGAACAGCCTTACATGGCTTGCTCCGTCAGCGGCTGACAAGAGCGGTGAAATCGGTGTTGACCTTGACGGTGAACCCGTTGATGTTTCGGTTAATGACGGCGGTGCGGCTGCCGCAATCGTATTCAAGACGGTTGCAGACCCGTTCATCGGCAGACTTTCATATGTAAAGGTTGTTTCGGGCAAGGTAAGCTCGGACGCTCCTCTCATCAATATGCGTACAGGCGCACAGGAGAGAATTACAAAGGTGCTTTCCGTAAGCGGTAAAAAGCAGTCGGATGTTCCGTACATCGGTGCGGGCGACATCGGCGCAATCCCGAAGCTTGCATCAACAAAAACAGGCGACACACTCTGTTCGCCTCTCAGAAAGGTTGTTCTTGACGGAATCGACTATCCGTCATCATCATATACAATGGCTGTGTATCCCGCAAAGAAGGGTGACGAGGATAAGGTTGCTCAGGGCATTGCAAAGCTTGCAGACGAAGATCCGACAATCAAGCTCGTTTCTAATCACGAAACCCATGAAATGTTAATTTCGGGACTCGGCGAACAACACCTTGATGTTGTAATTTCAAGACTTAAAACAAAGTATAATGTTGACGCAGTCCTCAAAAATCCGAAGATTGCATACAGAGAAACTATCCGCAAAAAGGTTTCCGCACAGGGCAGATATAAAAAGCAGTCGGGCGGTCACGGTCAGTTCGGTGATGTGTGGATTGAATTTGAGCCGTGCGATTCGGACGGTCTTGTATTTGCCGAAAGAGTTGTCGGCGGTGCAGTTCCGAAAAATTTCTTCCCTGCTGTTGAAAAGGGACTTCAGGACTCAATCAAGAAGGGTGTTCTTGCAGGTTATCCGATGGTAGGCATCAAGGCTACTCTCTATGACGGTTCATATCATCCTGTTGATTCCTCCGAGATGTCATTCAAGACAGCGGCATCTCTTGCTTATAAGAACGGTATTCCAAATGCTTCTCCGACGCTTCTTGAGCCGATCGGAAGCCTTAAAGCCAATGTTCCCGATGCAAATATGGGTGACGTAATGGGCGAGGTCAACAAGCGTAGAGGTCGTGTACTCGGTATGCAGCCGGGTGAGAACGGAACGCAGATTGTTGAGGCGGAAGTTCCTATGGCAGAAATGGATGACTTTGCAACCTACATTCGTCAGGTAACACAGGGCAGAGGATCATTTGAATTTGCGTTTGTCCGCTATGAGGACACCCCTGCAAATGTTGCTCAAAAAATTATTGAGAAAGCCAAGGCTGACTCTCAGGAATAATTAATAAGCTGATTAAGGCACCGATTTTTCGGTGCCTTTTGCTTTTCTTGCGTAAATATCATTATTGTGATACAATTAGGCTATACTTATGTGAATGATGGGGATGAAAATTTATCGCAAAGGATGATGACAATGAAAAATCTTTTACAAAGAGCGAGAAAGACAATCAAAATCAAAAATATGCTTTTTCTCACAATTGCCGGAATTATCAATGCGTTTGGAATTACAATATTTCTTAATCCAGTGAACCTTTACGACAGCGGAATTTCAGGTACGGCTATGCTTGCCGCACAACTTACACCCGAAAGCCTGTCGCTTTCACTTTTTCTTATAATTTTTAACCTGCCGCTGTTTTTGTTCGGACTTAAAAAGCAGGGAAAGAAGTTTACATTTTACGCAATTTATACAGTTGCAGTTTATTCGTTCGTTTCATGGCTGATAACCGATGTTCTGCCCGTTGATGTCAGTATGGCGTCTCCGCTTGCGGGAACCGATTTGCTCCTTTGTGCCGTGTTCGGCGGTGTGATTTCGGGTATAGGCAGCGGTCTTGCAATCAAATTTGGCGGTGCAATGGACGGCATCGAGGTTATGGCAGTAATCTTTGCGAAGAAAATCGGTGTATCGGTTGGTTCATTCGTTATGGCATACAATATCGTACTTTATGTTGTGTGCGGTTTTATTCTGCAAAGCTGGATTCTTCCGCTTTATTCGATTGTTACATATTTTGCCGCACTTAAAACGATTGACTTTATTGTTGAAGGTTTTGACAGGGCAAAGGCGGCAACGATTATTGCGTCTGTAAGCCGTTGCGATGAAATTTGTAATGCACTTTCGGAGGAATTTCAAAGCGGTGTTACCGTAATGCAGGCTCAGGGCGGATATTCAGGCAAGGACAAGGTGATGATTTACTTTGTTGTCAACCGTTTCCAGATTGGCAAGCTGAAGGAAATTGTGCGTGAAATCGACAAGAAAGCGTACATTTCAATTACGGAGGTTGCCGATGTTTTCAGCCGAAACGATTCGCTGTAAATAAATTTTAGTTGGTGTTTTATTTGACAAAATTACTTGTAAAGCTGTTCGTTAAAGACAGCGACAATTGCGATAATCCAAAGGTTAGAACTGCCTATGGCAACCTTTCGGGTGTTTGCGGAATAATTCTTAACCTGTTACTGTTCGGAGGAAAATTGTTTGCCGGAATTGTTTCGGCATCGGTTTCCGTCATTGCCGACGCCCTCAACAACCTTTCGGACGCAGGCAGTTCGGTTGTTACATTCCTCGGATTTAAGCTTGCAAGCCGTCCTGCCGACAGAGAGCATCCGTTCGGTCACGGTCGTTATGAGTATGTGGCAGGCTTGGGAATTTCCGTTGTAATCCTTTTAATGGGTGTTGAGCTTATAAAAAGTTCGATAGAAAAGATAATTACTCCCGAGGATAAAACGGCATTTTCAACGCTTTCACTCGCAATAATGATTGCGTCAATTTTCGTAAAATTATGGATGTACTTTTTTAATTCGGGATTGTCGAGAAAGATAAATTCAACCGCACTCAAGGCGGCGGCGCTTGACTCGCTGACCGACTGCATTGCAACCTCGGTTGTAATAATCGGATTGCTTATTTCTGCCTCAACAGGAGTTCAGATTGACGGTTGGCTCGGCGTGTGTGTTTCGCTGTTCATACTTTTTACGGGTGTCAGCACATTCAGAGAGAGCCTCTCTCCGCTCCTCGGCAAAGCTCCAGATGCCGAATTTGTTGATGAAATCAAGGAAACAGTGTTGAAAAATGATATGATTGTAGGTATCCACGATTTGATTATTCATGATTACGGTCCGGGCAGGTGCTTTGTTTCACTCCACGCAGAGGTACCGTGTGACGAGGATATCCTTGAAGCTCACGACGCAATTGACCTGACGGAAAAACAGCTTGAAAACAGGTACAACTGTTTTGCAACCATACATATGGATCCGATTGCGTCAAACGATGCGTTTACAAATGAACTTAAAATGAAGGTGGAGGAGGGCTTGTGTGAGCTTAATCCGGAGTATTCAATCCACGATTTCAGAATTGTAAAGGGCAGTACGCATACAAATGTTGTCTTTGATATGGTTATTCCGTATGGACTTGACCTTACAGAAAGACAGATTAAACAGAGTGCAATCGAGAAAATCAAGTCAATTGACGAAAAGCTTTATCCGATAATAAATGTTGAAAAATCTCTTTCGGATTAAAAGTTCATAATAAAAAACAGAGGTCATCGGTTTTTAGCTGATGACCTCGTTTTGTATATATTTTCGGAATTGTTGAAAATTGTGTGTTCGAGTGTAGTAGTCAGTTATTCGGTTTATTGTCGAAACGATTTTACAATTGTTTCGATTGGCGGTTACTGACCGTTGTCGTATTACTGTTTTGCAAACTGACTGTTGTAAAGTTTGTTATAGAATCCGCCTTTGGCGAGCAACTCCTCGTGTGTGCCTTGTTCAATGATGTTGCCGTCCTTCATAACAAGGATAACATCGCTTTCCTTGATTGTTGAAAGTCTGTGGGCAACAACAAAGCTCGTCTTGCCCTTCATCATCTTGGCAAAAGCCTTTTGAACACGGATTTCGGTAAGTGTATCAATTGATGAAGTCGCCTCGTCAAGAATAAGAATTGACGGGTTTGTAAGCATCGCCCTTGCAATACACAAAAGCTGTTTCTGTCCCTGACTGAGATTACCGCCGTCCTCGCTGATTACGGTGTTGTAGCCGTCAGACATACGGCGGATGAATGAGTGCGCATATGCTGCCTTTGCAGCGGCAATAACTTCTTCTTCGGTTGCGTTTTCGTTGCCGTAACGCAGATTTTCCATAATCGTTCCGTTGAACAGCCAGCTGTCCTGAAGAACCATTCCGTAGCATTTTCTGAGGTTGTCACGGGTGATATCCATAATGTCAACACCGTCAATGCTGATTTTACCACTGTCCGTGTCATAAAATCTCATAAGAAGATTGATAAATGTTGTCTTGCCACAACCTGTCGGACCGACAATGGCAATGTGACTGCCGCTCTTGACATTAAGCGAAAAGTTTGTGATGAGCGGTTTTTCCTTTGTGTAGGAGAAGTTTACATTCTCAATCTTGACATTGCCTTCGCAATGCTCAAGCTCTTTTGTACTGTTGTCGGGAATTTCGTTATCTGCCTCAAGAACTTCAAAAACCCGTCCTGCCGCCGCAATGCCTGTCTGTAACTGCGTGAGTACGCCTGTAACCTCGTTAAACGGCTTTGTGTACTGATTTGCGTAGGTAAGGAAGCATGATAACTGTCCGACCGAAAGTGTGCCTGCAACGGCAAACAGAGCACCCATGATGCCTACTGCGGCATAAACCAATGCGTTTACGAATCTTGTTGACGGGTTGGCAAGTGCGCCTGCAAACTGCGCCTTGAATCCCACTTCAAGAAGTTCATCGTTGTACTTTTCAAATTCTTCAAAGGCTCTGTCCTCATATGAAAAAGCCTTTACAATTCTCTGATTGCCGATATGCTCCTCAACATATGACGAGATGTCACCGTTGAGTGCCTGTTGACGGGTAAAGCGGTTGTGCGTCATCTTGCCGATAAATGCCGCAACAAAGAGCGAAAGCGGTGTGAGAACAACAACCACAAGGGCGATTTTCCAGTTGATTGTCAGCATAAATACAAGCGTGCCGACAATGGTAACAATGCCCGAAAAAAGCTGTAGAAACATCTGTGTAAGACCGTCACCAACTGCGTCAACATCGTTGATTACTCGGCTGATAAGGTCGCCGTGAGGTGTTGTGTCAATGTAGGAGAGGGGAACTGTGTTGAATTTTTCAAAAACCTCTCTTCTGAGGTCACGAACAGTGCGGTAGCTGACAATGTTGGTAAAGTAGGTCATAATCCACTGGAAAAGTGCCACACCGCCGATGCCTACACCGATATATACAAGAATCTGAATAACGCTTGCAAAGTCAACATTACCTTTGTCAATGATGTTGTCGATTGCATTACCTGTGAGAACAGGAATATAGAGCGTGAGCGAAACGCTGATGATTGCGCTCACAAGAGCTAAAATCAGATAAAACGAATACGGCTTTATTTTTTTGAGTACCTTTTTTACAGAGGAGGATTTTTTTGCTGAATTTTTCATCTTTTTGCCTCCTCTTCACTTAGCTGTGAAAGACAGATTTCACGGTAGGTTTCGCAGCTTTCAAACAGTTCATCGTGCTGACCTTTGCCTACAATTCTGCCGTCATCAAGCACAAGAATAAGGTCTGCGTTCTTGATTGTTGAGCAACGCTGTGTAACGATTATCACGGTCATATCCTTTGTGTTTTCACGCAAAGCCTTTCTGAGAGCCGCATCTGTTGCAAAGTCAAGAGCCGAAAAGCTGTCGTCAAGAATGAGAAGCTTCGGTGAACCTGTGAGTGCTCTGGCAATGCAAAGTCGCTGACGCTGACCTCCGCTGAAGTTCTTTCCGCCCTGTTCAACAAAGCTGTCAAGCCCTTTGTTCAGCTTGCTTACAAACTCGTATGCCTGCGCAATTTTTAGAGCCTTTATAATATCCTCGTCAGTTGCATTTTCGTTTTGCCATTTCATATTGTCACGGATTGTTCCCTTGAAAAGAATTGACTGCTGAGGAACAATACCAATCTGTGAACGGAGCTGTAAGAACGGGTAGTCCTTGACATTTCTGCCGTCAACGCTTACAGTACCCTGTGTTGCATCGTAAAAACGGGGGATAAGGTTGACAAGCGTACTTTTACCGCAACCCGTACCGCCGATAAGACCGACCGTCTGACCACGCTTGATTTTAAAGCTGATGTCCTCAAGCTCATCATCACCCGTGCCGTATGTGAAGTTTACATTGTCAAATTCGATTTTCGGAGTGCTTTCGCTCTCTGAAATTTCAATGTTCTCGGTAGTGCTTTCACACACACTTGGCTGAGTTTCAAACACTTCGTTAAGTCTTGCCGCACTTGCACTTGCCTTCGTGAAAAGTACAACAAGGTTTGCAACAACAATCATTGCAAGCAAAATCTGCGTCATATAGTTTACAAGGGCAATGATGTCACCCGAAAGCATTCCGCTGCCTGCGTTGACATTCTGAGCGCCAAACCAAATGATGAGAATAATTGCAGCATTGGTGATGATGTAGGTGACAGGACTTAAAAGTGCCGAAAGAATGCTTACTCTGATCGAAGTTTTAGCCAAATCCTCGGTTGAATCGTCAATACGCTTTTTCTCATTTTTCTGCTTTGAAAAGGCTCTGATAACCCTGTTGCCCGAAAGATTTTCACGGCAGATAAGGCTGATTTTGTCGAGTTTTTTCTGCATTTTTTCAAAAATAGGAATACTCTTTGTCATAATGAGGTAAAGAGTAACGCCAATCAATATAGCCGCAATGAAGAAAATAATTGACATTTTAAGGTTGATTGTCATTGCCATAACCATTGAACCGATAACAATAAACGGTGCTCTGGTGAGCAGGCGGATAGCCATTGCAACAGATTGCTGAACCTGATTGGTGTCATATGTGATTCGTGTTATAAGTGACGGAGTGCCGAGCTTGTCCAACTCTGCGTGTGATAACCTGTTGATGTGCAAAAACAAATCTCGGCGAAGTCTTGTTCCCACACCCTGAGATGCCTTTGATGCAAGATACTGACACACAAGTGCACTGCAAAGTCCTACAGTTGCAAGAATAACGAGCAGACCGCCCATTCTCCAAATGTATGCCGTGTCGCCGTTTCGCACACCGTTGTCGATGATTCCTGCCATAACAAGCGGAACGAGCAACTCCAAAATTGCCTCAAACAGCTTGCAAAGCGGACCGATGATACATTCTTTTTTGTAGTATGCAAGATATCTTCGTAGCTTAATCAAATTTTCCCCTTCTCTGCCATATAATTAACAATACATAAGTAATATTATTTTACACCGATTAACGATATTTTACAACTTAAATTTTGCGTTGCGGGAATTTGCGGCGGTCGCAAGGCTACCCCTACAGTTTTGTGCTAACACAAAAAAGCCACCGATAAAACATCGGTGGCTCTGTATATAATAAGTAAAATAAATTACTTAATAAGGCTTGTGCCGTCCATTTCTTCGGGCTGCTCGAGTCCCATAATTTGGAGCATTGTCGGAGCGATATCGGCAAGTCTGCCGCCCTCACGAAGCTCGCAGTTGTAGTTTACTACGCAGAAAGGAACAGGGTTTGTTGTGTGAGCAGTAAACGGTGAACCGTCCTCTGCAACCATCTTATCTGCATTGCCGTGGTCGGCTGTGATAAGAGCGACACCGCCCATTTCTTTGATTGCGTCAACAACCTTGCCAACGCAGGTGTCAACAGCCTCAACAGCCTTTACGGCTGCCTCGAATACTCCTGTGTGACCAACCATATCGCAGTTAGCATAGTTGAGGATAATCATATCGTACTTACCGCTCTTGATTGCCGGAACAAGCTTGTCTGTAACCTCGTAAGCACTCATTTCAGGCTGGAGGTCATATGTTGCAACAGCAGGTGACTTAACAAGGATTCTGTCCTCACCCGGATACTGCTTTTCAACACCGCCGTTGAAGAAGAATGTTACATGAGCATACTTTTCTGTTTCTGCAATTCTGAGCTGTGTCATGCCCTTGTCGGATACATACTCGCCGAGTGTGTTCTTGAGAACCTCTGGCTTGAATGCAACTTCAACATTAGGCATTGTTGCATCATACTGAGTCATGCAAACAAAGTTTACGGGGAAGAAACCGTTCTTTCTCTCAAAGCCCTTAAAATCAGGGTCAACAAATGTTCTTGTAATCTCTCTTGCTCTGTCAGGACGGAAGTTGAAGAAGATGATGCTGTCGTTAGGCTTAACCTGAGCACCGCCCTCAATAACACAAGGAACAACAAATTCGTCTGTTACGCCGTCATTGTAAGAGTTCTTAATTGCGCAAACAGGGCATTCTGCCTTGTTGCCCTCGCCATATACCATAGCGGCATATGCCTTTTCAACTCTGTCCCAGTTGTTATCTCTGTCCATTGCGTAGTATCTGCCCTCAACTGTGGCAACCTTGCCTATGCCGATTTCTTTGAGCTTGTTAAGAAGCTTGTCAGCATATTCAGCGGCACTTGAAGGCGGAACATCACGACCGTCAAGGAATGCGTGAATGTAAACATCTTTAAGACCCTTTTTCTTAGCAAGTTCAAGAATACCGTAGAGATGCTCAATGTGGCTGTGAACACCACCGTCTGAGAGAAGTCCCATAAGGTGAAGTGCCGTGCCGTTCTTGAGAGCCTTGTCCATTGCATCAACAATAGCCTCGTTATCTTTGAGCTTGTCCTCGTTGATAGTCTTTGTAATTCTTGTGAGTTCCTGATAAACGATTCTGCCGGCACCCATATTTGTGTGACCAACCTCAGAGTTGCCCATCTGACCGTCAGGAAGACCTACATCCATACCCGACGCACCAATCTGTGTGAGCGGATTAGATGCAAAAAGCTTGTCAATGTTTGGCTTTTTAGCAGCCTTGATAGCGTTGCCTTTTTCGGGAGCAATACCAAAGCCGTCAAGAATCATTAAAATTACCGGTTTTTTCATTTTGCGTGTCCTTTCCATAAAGCATACACAATCTTGTTATGCAAAAAACAAAATCCAAAAGCCGATTACAGACTTTTGTGCCGTGCCCAAAAGGACACGGCATTGTGTTTGAATATACTGTTTAAATTACTTGCTTGCAGCCTTTACGATTGCGGCAAACTTCTCGGCAACGAGTGATGCACCGCCGATAAGACCACCGTCAACATTTGTCTTTGAGAGAAGCTCGTCAGCATTGCCGTCATTCATTGAACCGCCGTACTGAATTGTAACAGCGTCAGCGGCATCCTGATTGTAAAGCTTAGCAATTGTAGCACGGATGAAAGAGCAAACTTCTTCAGCCTGATCAGCTGTAGCAGTTTTGCCTGTGCCGATAGCCCATACAGGCTCATAAGCGATAACAACATTCTTGAGTTCTTCTTCTGTTACATTGAAGAGGTCAAGCTTAATCTGTCTTGCGATAACTTCTTCTGTGATGTCGCACTCACGCTCCCAGAGGAGTTCGCCGACACAAACGATTGGCTTAAGACCTGCGGCAAGAGCAGCCTTTGTTCTCTTGTTTACAGTTTCGTCTGTTTCGCCGAAATACTGTCTTCTCTCGCTGTGACCGAGAACTACATATTCAACGCCCATTTCCTTGAGCATACCTGTTGAGATTTCGCCTGTGAAAGCACCGCTTTCAGCCCAGTGACAGTTTTCTGCACCGATTTTAACATTTGTGCCTTCTGTAGCCTCAAGTGCTGTTGCAAGGTCAACATAAGGAACACAAGCGATTACTTCACAACCTGCATCTTTTACGAGGGGAGTAATAGCGTTGAGAAGCTCTTTAGCTTCCTTTGGAGTTTTGTTCATTTTCCAGTTGCCGGCGATAATTGCCTTTCTCTTTGACTTATCCATGATAATTTTCCTTTCAGAACATGTTTTTATTATAATAAAGTAACAGGGTTAAATCAGTAAGGGCGGAAAAATCCGCCCTTTTATTTGATTAAATTATTTGTCAGCGATTGCTGCGATACCCGGAAGAACCTTGCCCTCAAGATATTCAAGAGATGCGCCGCCGCCTGTTGAGATGTGGCTCATCTTGTCAGCAAAACCAAGCTGAATAACAGCAGCTGCGCTGTCGCCGCCGCCGATGATTGTTGTTGCGTCTGTGTCGGCAAGAGCCTTAGCAACAGCAATTGTACCCTTTGCAAGAGTCGGGTTCTCAAATACGCCCATAGGACCGTTCCAAACAACAGTCTTTGCGCTCTTTACAGCGTCGGCAAAGAGTTCCTGTGTCTTTGTGCCGATGTCAAGACCTTCCATATCAGCAGGAATCTTGTCTGAATCAACAACCTTAACTTCGATTTCAGCGTCGATAGGATCAGGGAAGCCTGCAGCGATTGTTGTGTCGATTGGGAGAAGGAGCTTCTTGCCGAGCTTTTCAGCCTTAGCCATCATTTCCTTACAGTAGTCAATCTTTGTATCGTCAACGAGTGAAAGACCGACTTCCTTGCCCTGAGCCTTGAGGAATGTGTAAGCCATACCGCCGCCGATGATGAGTGTGTCGCACTTTTCGAGGAGGTTTGAAATAACATTGAGCTTGTCAGCAACCTTAGCACCGCCGAGGATTGCAACGAACGGACGAACAGGAGTTTCAACGGCATTGCCGAGGTAGTCAATTTCCTTCTGCATGAGGTAACCTACTGCTGTGTCCTTGATGTGGTCTGTAACACCTACTGTTGAGCAGTGTGCACGGTGAGCCGAACCGAATGCATCCATTACGAATACATCAGCGAGTGAAGCAAGTTCTGATGAGAACGGCTCAAGATTCTTTGTTTCTTCTTTTCTGAAACGAGTGTTCTGGAGAAGAACAACATCGCCGTCTTTCATTTCTGCAACAGCCTTTTTAGCATTTTCGCCTACAACCTCGTCATCGTTAGCGAAAACAACATCCTGACCGAGGAGTTCCGAAAGTCTTACTGCTACGGGAGCGAGTGAGAACTTTTCTTCGGGACCGTTCTTCGGCTTGCCGAGATGTGAGCAAAGGATAACCTTGCCGCCGTCAGCGATGAGCTTCTTGATTGTAGGAAGAGCTGCTGTAATTCTGTTGTCGTTTGTGATTACGCCGTCCTTGAGCGGTACATTGAAGTCACAACGAACAAGTACTTTTTTACCTTTTACATTGATGTCATCAACAGATACTTTGTTGAGCTGCATAATATACATTCCTTTCGTGTAAGAAGAAATTTGTAAAAATTTAGTATTTTTACAGTCACCATTATTA
>SKFA01001206.1_pt2 | contig 14864 bp, 10 predicted proteins | sample 4820291 | NCBI WGS metagenome assembly SKFA01 (sample SAMN11008795, study PRJNA524170) | human gut metagenome | isolation source: fecal sample from pouch patient p30 | place: Israel: Tel-Aviv | reverse complement strand
GGAGAAAGCCAGCACCTTGCGGGTGTTGCGGTCAAACACGCCCTTGAACTCCTTGCCGCAGCCGATGGGCCAGTTCATGGGGTAGGTCTTGATGCCCAGGATCTCCTCGATGTTTTCCATCAGCTCAAAGGGATCGCGGGCTTCGCGGTCCATCTTGTTGATGAAGGTGAAGATGGGGATGTGACGCAGGGTGCAGACCTTGAACAGCTTGATGGTCTGGGCCTCAACGCCCTTTGCCGCATCGATGACCATGACAGCGGAGTCCGCTGCCATCAGGGTGCGGTAGGTATCCTCCGAGAAGTCCTGATGGCCCGGGGTATCCAAAATGTTCACGCACTTGCCTGCATAGTTGAACTGCAGGACAGAGGAAGTGACAGAAATACCGCGCTGCTTTTCGATGTCCATCCAGTCGGACACAGCGTGCTTGGCGCTCTGCTTGCCCTTGACGGAACCGGCCTGATTGATGGCTCCACCGTACAGCAGCAGCTTTTCGGTCAGGGTCGTTTTGCCGGCATCGGGGTGGCTGATGATCGCAAACGTCCGGCGGCGCTCGATCTCTTCACGATTTGTCATATATTGATTTCTCCTGAATTGATGGGGGATATTTGTCAAAACAAAGATGCACTTACATCGGAAGCTCCCATAGTTTCTTGCCCTTGGGCAGGCTTCGTCTTTGTACAACCTCTCCGTCATTGCTGCGCAATGCCACCTCTCCTAGTAGGAGAGGCCTTGGCAAAACGGGAAAGCTTTACGCAATGCCAAGGGCTCCCCTACTAGGGGAGCTGCCGAGCGTCAGCGAAGGCTGAGAGGTTGTACAGAGCAGGACCTGCCCTCCAAAATTACACACAACTTATATTTTACCAGCAATTCCACCTAGATGCAAGAGTTTTTGTTATTTTTTCAGGAGGAAGCAGGGCAAGGGGGCGGTATCGGCCCAATTGGCGAAACTGCAGACAAGGGCGGTGCACTGTTTCAGGGGCCGGGAGCGCATCCACTGAAGGATCTCGGTCTTTTCGTCGGAGCCGATGACCTTTCCGCTGTACAGGATGGCGCTGAGCACCCCGCCGGGCCGCAGAGCCTCGAGGGCAGCTTCCAGCGCCGGGATGCTGCTTTGTGCGCGGGAGAACACCCCGTGGTCGGCACCGGGCAGCCAGCCGAAGTTGAACATCACGGCATCAACGGTGCCGGGCTGCACATATTGTAAGAGGTTGGCGTGGCTGTCGCAGTGAAGCTCTGCCGCAAGGCCCTTCCGTGCAAGGTTCTGCCGGGTGGAGGCAATGGCTTCCGGCTGGATGTCAAAGCCCAGCACCCGGCCCCCTTCACCCACAAGGCGGCAGAGAAAGGCCGTGTCGCCCCCGTTGCCGCAGGTGGCATCGATGCAGAGCCCCGGGTCAGTCAGCCGCGCGGCGAGGAAGTCCTGCACAAGCTTCACGGCCGTCAGGTCGGGGGTGCGGCGGCGGCACAGGCCGCTGCCCTCTGCCGCAAAACCAAACTTTGCCCAGAAAGCCAGCTCCCCCGCATCGGCAGGCAGAGGAGCCGTGAACACCGTGGCCATCTCTTTGTCATAGCCGCCCAGGCTACGCAATACCTCTTTTAACAGGTAGGAGCCGTAGCCCTTGCGCCGCCATTCCGGCACAATGGTCAGGGCAGTGATGTCCGCGCCCTGCTCCGTGGGCCGGGCCTGGCAGGTGCCAATGATGGTTTTCTCTTTATACAGGGCATAACCGCCCGGAATCTTTTCCAGTTTCATAATTTGCTCCTTTCGCGGACTTGCCCTGCTGGGCTAAACCTCTCCGTCATCATCGCTTCGCTCGATGCCACCTCTCCTAGTAGGAGAGGCCTTGGCATACCGTCGCGTTTTCGTGGGTCAGCGCTTCGCTCCTGTTTGTCCTGCGGCAGGCATTGGTTTTGGAGCGCCAGCGATCATTGCGAAAAACAAATCCTCTGCCAAGGGCTCCCCTACTAGGGGAGCTGTCGCGGCAGCGCCCGCGACTGAGAGGTTTCACAAAGCGAAGATGACGGAGAGGTTTCGCAACGCTGCCGGCTTCTGCGCTGCACCCTTAAAATACCAAGCCCCCGCGCCGCTGTCAAGGCTTCCCGCTGCAACCTTATTTCACATATTCTTCACCCGGTCAGCGATTCCTTTTCACAATTACCGGATACAATAGAAACAGTTCCAAGGAGGTGCGGCAGAAGCGCCCCCTCCGAACCATTCCCTTTGAGAAAGGAAGTAACCAGTATGGATAACGAGAACAAGTGGGAATACGATTATTCCTCTGAACATAGCCAGACCGGCGAGACCGGCTACCCCAACGTCGGCTCCTCCGGCATGAACACCGCCAACACGGCAGGTACCTACGGCGAGGCCGCACAGGCTGCCCCCCAGGCCGAGCCCAACGGCGGCAGCGATGGCGGCGCAGTGCCGCCTCCGGAAGGCCCCCGGTATCAGGCCGCGCAGGGAAGCCCCAAGCAGCCGCCCAAGAAGCGCCGCCGGAAAAACGGCAATATAGCCCGCAGTGCAGTCGCACTGGTGCTGGCAGCGGCCATGGGCTTTGTCGGCGGCTTTGTGGGAGCCCGGGTGGGCAACACAGGCGGCAAGGTAGTCATCCAGCAGGTGGCACCTTCCTCCACGTCCAGCAGTGATTCCGGCTCTGCCTCCGCAGTGAACACCGCTTCCGGCATGACCACCGCTCAGGTCTCTGAGATGGTCAGCCCCAGCGTTGTGGTCATCACCACCGAGCAGGTGGTCTACTCCCAGTGGTCCTGGTACGGCCAGAGCCAGGTGGAGAGCGGCGCTGGCAGCGGTGTCGTGATCAGCTCCGACGGCTATATCCTGACCTGTGCGCACGTTGTGTCCGGCGCATCCAACATCACCGTGACCATCGGCGATACCGATTACCCCGCCACCGTGGTGGGCGAGGATGACACCAGCGATGTGGCTGTCCTCAAGATCGATGCCACCGACCTGACCCCCGCCACCGTTGGCAACAGCGACAGCCTTGCCGTGGGCGAGAGCGTGCTGGCCGTGGGCAACCCGCTGGGTGAACTGGGCGGCACCGTGACCAGCGGCATCGTCAGCGCCCTGAACCGCAGCGTGACCATCCAGGGCACCAGCTCCACCAACACCATGTCCCTGATCCAGATGGATGCCTCTGTCAGCCCCGGCAACTCCGGCGGCGGCCTGTTCAACATGAACGGTGAGCTCATCGGTCTGGTCAACGCAAAGTCCTCCTCCAGCGATGCAGAGGGTCTGGGCTTCGCCATCCCCATCAACGATGCCATCAAGGTGGCACAGGATCTGCTGGAGAACGGCTACGTCTCCGGCCGCCCCTACATGGGCATCACTTATCTGGCTGTGACCGATGCCCAGACCGCCGCACAGCTCAACGTCACTGCCTACGGCGTTTACGTTGTGGATGTTGTGCAGGGCGGCCCCGCCGACAAGGCCGGTCTGAAAACCGGTGACCGCATCGTGAGCATCGACGGCACTGAGATCGCCCAGAAGGACGACCTTGGCACCCTGATCCAGCAGCATGCCGCCGGTGATACCCTTTCCATCACCGTGGCCCGGGAAGGCCAGATGCAGACCGTCAGCCTGACCCTGGGCGAAAAGAACGCCCAGACTCAGCAGGCACAGAAAAACTCCTGATTCTCCCCAATCTTTTTCCTGATCCATAAATCAAAAATCCCCTGACCGGCGTTGAACTGGTCAGGGGATTTTTAATTGCAGGTTGTCAAGCAACGGCAGACCGTATTTTTATACCTGCCCGAACACGGTGGCACTCAGGGGCAGGAGGACGGTCTGGCCGGTGCAGATGCGGCTGCTGCCCCGCCACAGGCTGGAGGAGATGCCGTCACTCAGCAGCTTCCAGCTGCCGCCGGGCAGGGTGACGACCTGCGCCGTCTCGGTGGGGTTATAGTAGACGCACAGGGCGCTCCATGCCGCGCCGTCGCCCCACTGGGCGGGGAGCCGCCAGCCCACAAGAGGCTGTTCCAGCGGGAAGAACTCGATGGCGGCAGGGCTGGCCTTGTCCAGCGCGCCCAGCCGGGGGAACGCCGCCCGCAGACCAATGAGCCCGCGGTAGTAATCCACAAGGCTGTGGAACTGTTCGGCCCGGTGCCAGTCCAGCCGGTTGAGGGCCGGGCTGGAGCGGTAGCTGTTGCCCTGCCCCTTCTTGGTGCGGGCAAACTCCTCGCCCGCCTGCCAGAAAGGCAGGCCCATGCTGGTCAGGTAGATGCCCGCTGCCAGCCGGTTCTGGGCCAGGGCGGTCTTGTCCACAGCGGCAAACTCCGGGCGGGCGTAGCGCACCATCAGGAGCTTATCCCACAGGGTAAAGTTGTCGTGGGCCGAAACGTAGCTGATGATCTGCCCCGGGGCGTGAGGCGGCAGCTTTTCACTGCGGCACCACGCCGCCACCGAAGCACCGATATCCCAGAAACTCCCGGGCTTGCCCTCCACAAAGCCCGGCTCCCGGGCATCGAAGCAGCCGCCCTTGATGGCATCCCGGGTGTTGTCGCAAAAGATGCCGATGCGCTCGTTCAGCATATTCAGGTTGTTCTTGTTGGCCTCGTACCGGTGCAGGGCGCTGCAGCCGCCCTGCCACGGCTCACCGTACATCAGGATATCCCGCCCACCGGGCAGCTTGTCCAGTTCAGCCCGGAGGAGGTTCATGGTCTCCACGTCATACAGGCCCATCAGGTCAAACCGGAAGCCGTCGATGTGATATTCCCGTGCCCAGTAGAGCACCGAATCAATGAGATAGCGCCGGGCCATGGGCCGCTCGGAGGCAAACTCGTTGCCGCAGCCGCTGCCGTTGGAGAGGGAACCGTCGTCGTTCTGGCGGAAGTAGTAGAGGGGCACCACCCGGTTCAGCACATTATCGGAGCGGTACATGTGGTTATACACCACGTCCATTACAACGCCGATGCCCGCCGCATGGAGGGCCGCGATCATCTGCTTGCACTCCCGCACCCGCACCTCACCCCGGGTGGGGTCGGTGGAGTAGCTGCCCTCGGGCACATTGAAGTTGGTGGGGTCGTAGCCCCAGTTATACTGCCGGGTCAGGGGGCGGCTCTCATCCACGCTGCCAAAATCGAAGATGGGCATGAGCTGGACATAGCTCACCCCCAGCCGTTTGAGGTAATTCAGGCAGGTGGGGTGGATGCCGTCGCTGCTCAGGGTCGTGCCCTGTTGGGTAAAGGCCAGAAATTTGCCCCGCCAGGCTGTGTGCACACCGCTGGCCGGGTCCTGCGAGAAATCCCGGACGCTGACCTCCCAAACGCTGCGCCGGGCCGGTGGGATCACCGGCCGCACATCCCGCTCCCAGCCCTGCGGGTCTACCCGGGCCGGGTCAAAGATCATGCTGCGCACCCCGTTCACCCCTGCCGAGCGGGCGTAAGGGTCCGCTGCATTGCAGGTGCCAAACGGGGTGGTAAGGGTGAAATCGTAGTATTTTCCGTGCTGGTCGCCGGGCAGATAGATGCTCCACACACCCTTGTCCTGCTGCTGCAGGGGCAGGGTGCCCACACAGGCCCCGCCGGTGCCCCGGCGGTACAGGTTCACTGCTGCCTGTTTTGCCGTGGGAGCCCACAGGCGCAGGTGTGTCCCGGCGGGGGTATACTCCACCCCCAGCGGGCCGTAGTATTCCGTCTGGCGGGCAAAGGCTTCGCTCTCAAACAGCGTCTTCCATTCAGCAGGTGTTCTTGGCTCCATGGCAATTCATCCTTTCATTTGACAATAGTGTAACGAACTTTGTCCTTTATTTCAACCCTTTCCTTGCAAAACGTACCAGACTCCACTATACTGAAAGAAAAAGCACTGCACGGAGGGAAGTTTTATGGCATACACCGATGATTGGGAAAGTCTGATGAACGGCGTGTTCGGCCCGGGGGGCAGATTCAAGGCCGCCCCCGGCACTTCTGCACCCAAAGCAGGCGGCAGCGCCGCCCTGCCTGACCTGAACGCGGCGCTTCTGGAACAACAGAAACGGCTGGATGAGCTGTTGAAGCAGCAGAACGCCCAGCTCAAAACCCAGAGCGATGCCACCGCCGCCGCGCTGGAAAGCAGCCGCCAGATGCTGCGGGACATGGAGGACGAAGGCCTGCTGGCCAGGGGCACCACCGACGTGAAGCCGGAGCACCTGGGCAGCTTTGAAGGCCTTGCTGCCGAGGTCAAGCAGACGGTGCTGGGGCAGGATGCTTTTGTGGACAGCGTGGTGCGGGCCATGCGCCGCCCCTTTGTGCTGGGCACCGAAGCCCCCGCCGCCCGCAACGTCATCCTGCTCACAGGCGGGGCAGGCACAGGCAGGCATTTTGCACTGGAAGAAACTGCCCGCCGCATGGCGGCCCGGGGCCTTTTGCAGAGCGACAGGATCGCCACGCTGGATCTGGCCCTTTACCCCAATTCCGGAGCCGAGAAGCTCTTCCTGCAGGACCTCTACGCTGCCCTGCATGCACCCGGGGAGATCCTTGCCTTTGAGCACTATGAGAGCTGTTATCCCGGCTTTCTGAAGACCCTGTCTGATCTGGCCGTCAAGGGCAGTGCCCCCCTGTCCAGCCGGTATCTCGTGAACAAAGAGGGCATCCTTGTGGATGCAGGCACGGCGCTGGCCCCGGGAGCCGTCAGCCGCATCGACCCCTGCGGCAAATACCTCATCTTCTACTCCCACAAGGGCCGGGAGGCACTGGCTGACAAATTCGGCGCGGCGCTGGTGTCGGCACTGGGGGATGTCTGCGAGACGGCCTCCTACACCCGGGAGGATCTGGCCGCCCTTGCCGCACAGCAGCTCAACGCGCTGGCCCAGAAGATCCGCACCCGGCTGGGGCTGACCCTTTCCGCCGGGGCCGACGTGCGGGACTATGTCGCGGCCCAGTGCACCGCGCAGAAGGGTGCCGCCGGGCTGGCCGAATGCTGTGACCGCATCTTCCGCGCCCTGAGCGAATACTGCCTGCGAACCGATGAAACCCTGACCGGCACCGTGACCCTGACCGCCGGGCCGGAAGGGGTGCTGTTCCGCCTGAACGACGGCGCAGACCAGCCCCTGTTCGACCTGCTGCCTGCCGCCTACACCGGCGCGCTGGATGCCATCCGCGCCGAGATCAACGAGCTGGTGGGCCTTGCCCCGGTCAAGGAATATGTGTTCGGTCTGGCCGACAACCTGCAGGTGCAGCAGCGCCGCGCCGCCGCCGGGCTCAAGACTGCCAGCCTTTCGATGCACATGATCTTCACGGGCAACCCCGGCACCGGCAAGACCACCATTGCCCGGCTGGTGGCGAAATACCTGAAAGCCATCGGTGCCCTCAAGGGCGGCCAGCTGGTGGAGGTGACCCGTGCCGATCTGGTGGGCCGCTACACCGGCCACACCGCCCCCCTGACCAACAGCGTCATCGAGAGCGCCCTGGGTGGTGTGCTCTTCATTGACGAGGCATACAGCCTCTACCGCGGCGAGCAGGACAGCTTCGGGCTGGAAGCCATCGACACGCTGGTGAAGGGGATGGAGGATCACCGGGATGAGCTGGTGGTCATTCTGGCAGGTTACACCAGGGAGATGGAGACCTTCCTCACCGCCAACAGCGGCCTTGCCAGCCGTTTTCCCAACCGGATCGAGTTCCCAGACTACACCGCCGCGGAGCTACTGCAGATCACCCACGTTCAGGCAAAGAACAAGGGCTACACCCTGGCCGAAGCCTGCACCGAACCCCTGCTGGGCTATTATGCCCGCTGGCAGGAATCCGATGCCCGCACCGCCGGCAATGGCCGCCTTGCCCGCAACACACTGGAAAAGGCCATCTTCCACCAGAGCCGCCGCCTTGTCGCCGAGCCCGCCGCCGCGCTGGATCTGATCCTGCCCAGTGATCTGGAATTGAAGGAACCGTAAACACGCAAAAAGGACTGCTTTCGCAGTCCTTTTTCTTGTTATTGATGCTGTTCTGCCAGCCGGGCGGTCATCTCCCGCATTCCCTGCCGCACTTCGGGCGGGGCAACCACTTCTATCTTGCCGCCAAAGCCGCAGACCCAGCCATAGAACTGGTCACTGACGCAGATGGGGACATCGAAATGGAAGCAGCCATTCTCCTCGGGTAAAAACATGGGCGTTGCGCCAAAGCGCTCCCGCATGGCACCTTCCAGATCAGCAGTGCACCGCAGGGTAACGCGATGCTCCGGCCCGCCGTACATTCCAAAGTGCTTGCGCAGATAGGCAGGCAGGTCAAGATCCGCAAACTGCTCCTGACCCCGCCGGGGCGCATCCAGCACCCGGACCCCGCTCATCTTGTCCACCCGGTAATGGCGGATGCCCTTTTCGTCGGCAAAGGCAATGAGGTAGTAGCACCCGTTCTCCCAGGCCAGCTGCCACGGGCTGACGATCCTTTTCTCTTTCTCGCGGCTGTCGGCTTTTCTGTAGAGGAACTCCACCATTTTACCGTTGTTGATGGCCTCGTGCAGGGCATCGATGCTGTACAGCAGGCTCTTGCTGTCGGTCTTGGGACGGCCCTCCACATAGACCTGACGCTGCAGCTGGCTGCCCTCGTAGTTGGAGCAGAGCTTTTCCAGCTTGTGGATCAGCCGCCTGCTCGTGGTGCCGGATACCACCCGGCTTGCCTGCACGGCATCCACCAGCAGCTTGAGCTCCGCCAGATCAAAGGTGCGGCTGGCAAGGAAATACCCGCCGCCCCGGCCCCGGCGCAGCTTGATATCATAGCCCAGCGCACCCAGTGCCTCAATATCGCTGTACACGCTCTTGCGCTCGCAGCGGATACCCTGCGCCTCCAGCAGCTCCACCAGCTGCGGCACGTTCAGCAGGTGGTTTTCATCGGTCTGCTGCTCAAAAATGCGCAATAGCGCCAGCAGCTTGGATTTCTGGCCTTCCTGTTTGGGCATTCGGTACACCTCATTTTTTCGTGTTGTGCCAAACCTCTCAGTCTCGATTCCAGCTCCCCAGCAGGGGAGCTGGAAAAAAACAGCAGTGCTGTGTGCTGAAAAGGTTACGGCGCTTTCTTATCAAACGCCGCGCGGCGCTGGGTGGACAGGCGGAACATCTCCTCCAGCTTTTCCCGGTCATCGGCCACAAGGGCGTTGCGCATCTCGTTCAGCGCCCCGCTGAACTGGTCGATCTCGGAGATGAGGTTTTCTTTGTTCCAGAGGAACAGCTCCGCCCACATCTTATCGTTGATGCGTGCAATGCGGGTCAGGTCCCGGAAAGAATCTCCGGTGTACTCGCACAGCGAGGTATTGTCGTTGGCGCACATCAGGCTGACGGCGATGGCATGGCAGAGCTGGCTGACATAGCCGATCATCCTGTCATGCTCCTGCACGGTCAGGGTGCAGATATGCTTGAAGCCCAGCACCTCGGCCAGCTCCCTGGCCCACTGAACGGCCTCCGGGGTGTTCTTTTCCGTGGGGGTCACAATGAAGTTGGCCGGGGCAAAATTCACCTCGGCGGCGTGCTCCACGCTGGAGGTCTCACGGCCCGCCATGGGGTGGCTGGCAATGAACTCCACACCCGGCCTGCACATGGCCTGAATGGGCTCCACCAGACCGGTCTTTACGCCCGACACATCGGTAAAGATGCAGCCCTCCTTCAGCAGGTGGCCGTAGGTCCGGAACCACTCGATCAGGGCCGTGGGGTACAAACCGAAGATGATATGGTCGGCCTGACGCACCAGATCCTCAAAATCGTGGGTCTTGCCGCTGGCGATATAGCCGTGGTCGAGGGCATACTGCAGATGGCCCTCGCTGCGGTTGATGCCGTCCACATGGAACCCGGCCCTGCTCAGCTCCAAGGCGTACTTGCCGCCCAGCAGGCCCAGGCCCACGATGAGATAACGCTTTGATTTATCCAACATGTTCCACCTCCGCGCCCAAAGGCTTGATGGCTTCCAGAAAATCCGGCCAGCTCTTGGCAATGGCCTCGGCTCCGCTGATGGGCAGGGCCAGCCCGGCGGCCAGCGCCAGCACCGCAAGGCTCATCACCACGCGGTGGTCGTTGTGGCCGGAAAGCGGCTGCTCCGGGGCATGGAGCGCGCCGGCACAGCCATGGATGGTAATAGTGCCGCCCTCGCTCTCCAGTTGCCCGCCGCAGGCCCGCAGCTCGGTCTCCATGGCCTCGATGCGGTCACTCTCCTTGATGCGGAGACGCTCGGCGTTGCGGATGACCGTGGTGCCCTCACACAGCAGGCCCAGCACCATCAGCACGGGGCCCAGGTCGGGGCAGTCGGCAAGGTCGATGTCCGTTCCGTGGAGCGGGGCCTTTTCAAACACCACGCCCTGCCCGGTGCGGGTAAATCTTGCACCGAACCGCCGGAGGATCTCCAGAATGGCCACATCGCCCTGCAAGGTCTCCTCAGACAGGCCGGTAATGGCCACTCCGCCGGTCACAGCGCCCAGCACGGCAGGAAAAGCCGCCTGGCTGTAATCGCCCTCCACGGTGTAATCACCGGGAAGATAGTGCTGCCCGCCGGGAATTTCCAGCGTGTTTTCATCCAGCCAGCGGCTCTCCACGCCAAAGGCGTGCTGCACCGCGCGGGTCATATCGATGTAGCTCCGGCTCTCCACAGGCGGGATGAGGTGCAGGGTGCTGGTGCCGCCCAGCAGGGGCAGGGCAAACAGCAGCCCGCTGATGAACTGGCTGGACACGTTGCCCGCCAGCTCGTACTCGCCCGGGGTCAGGGCACCTTCCACGGTCAGGCGGTCCGCACCCTGCTCAAAACGCAGGCCCTGCTGCTGATACAGCGTTTTGTAGACCGACTGGGGCCGCTCCATCAGCCGCCCACGGCCCGTAAAAGTCACTTCCTGCCCGGTCAGGCTGGCCAGCGGGATGAGGAAGCGCAGGGTGCTGCCGCTCTCACAGCAGTCCACGGGGGCATCAACCGGCAGAAAGCGGCCCAGCCCCTCCACCACCGCGTCGTTTTCACCGGTGGTGACACGGGCACACAGCCGAGCCGCTGCACCCAGCGTGGCGGAGATATCCTTGCTGAAAGCAAGATGATGGAGATGGGAGGTCCCCTTTGCCAGCGCCGCGCAGAGCACCGCCCGGTGAGCCATGCTTTTGCTGGGCGGCGCGGCGATCCTGCCCGCCACTGCGCGGGCGCGTTTTACCACCACATCCATCTTACATATCCCGGCCAATGGCCCATGCGACCTGACGGCACTTTGCCATGGCCTGTGCAAAGGCATCCGGGGTCAGGCACTGTGCGCCATCGCTCCATGCGTGGCGGGGATCATAGTGGACTTCCACCTCCAGACCGTCGGCACCAGCGGCCACAGCGGCGATCATCATCGGCTCAACCAGATTGGCCTTGCCGGTGGCGTGGCTGGGGTCCACGATGATGGGCAGATGGGTCTTTTCGTGGATGATAGGCACAGCGGAGAGGTCGAGGGTGTTGCGGGTGTACTTCTCAAAGGTGCGGATGCCCCGCTCGCAGAGAATGACCTGCTCGTTGCCGCCGGCCATGATATACTCTGCGGACATGATCCACTCCTCGATGGTGTTGCACAGGCCGCGCTTGAGCAGAACAGGCTTGTGCATCTTACCCACGGCCTTGAGCAGCTGGAAATTCTGCATGTTGCGGGCACCGATCTGTACCACGTCCACATATTCCTCAAACTCCGGGATCCGGTCCTCGCTCATCAGCTCGGACACGATGGGCATTCCGGTGGCCTCCCGTGCCTTGACCATATCGAGGATGCCCTCGGTCTCCAGACCCTGGAAGGAGTAGGGAGAGGTGCGGGGCTTATAAGCGCCGCCGCGGAACAGGCTTGCACCGCCCGCCTTTACGCCGTTGGCAATGCGCAGTGCCTGCTCCTCGCCCTCGATGCTGCAGGGGCCTGCCATCACGGCGATCTTCTCGCCCCTGCCGATCTTCACGCCGCCGCAATCGATGATGGAATCGGCGGGGTGGAACAGGCGGTTGGCCCGCTTATAGGGAGCGGACACGCGGGTGACGTTGTCGATCCAGGGGTTGGCCAGCACGTCGCGCTCATCGATCTTGGTGGTATCGCCCACCAGACCGAACACATTGTAATCCTTGCCGGTGATCAGGGTCACATCCAGGCCCTGCTTCTCGAATTTGTCTACGATCTTTTCCAGCTCTTCCTTGGGGGTGCCTTTTTTGGTCGAAATGATCATCTCTTTTGATTCCTTTCCCTTTTCTGAACCTCTCAGTCTCGCTTCGCTCGACAGCTCCCCTAATAGGGGAGCCCTTGGCAAAACCGGGAACTTCTCCTGAATGCCAAGGCCTCTCCTACTAGGAGAGGTGGCAATGCGTCAGCATTGACGGAGAGGTTGTTCATTTACTGCACCAGGTGCGTCTGCGCGCCGCCATCCAGCCGGAGCAGCTGCACAAGGTAGGCGCAGGCATGGAGATATCCGCTGACCCCCTCGCCTGCAAAGCGGCCCTGACAGCCAAAGGAGACCACATCCACGCTGCGGAAGGGCTCCTTGCCGCTGGGGTCGGCCAGCATCACTTCCACGGCGGGCACGCCGCACACCTGCAGCGCTTCCAGAATGGCCACGCTGTAATAGGCATAGCCGCCCGGGTTGAGGATGATGCCATCGGCCCGGCCTGCCGCCGACTGGATCTCATCGATGAGGTCACCCTCGTGGTTGGACTGAAAAAAGTCCACCTGAACATCCATCTGGGCACAGCCCGCCTCGATATAATCCAGCAGTGTATTAAAATCGATCTGCCCCTCCATGCCCGGCTCCGTGAACTGGGTCAGGTTAAGGTTGGGACCGTTAATGACTAAAAATTTCATCCAGCGCCTCCATTGCCGCCGTCACGGCATCCGCAGGGGTGGTCTTGTTGGGGATCACAGCATCCGCTGCCGCCAGATAGAGCGGACGGCGCTGGGCTTCCATGGTTTTCAGGGCCTCGGGGCTGGTGGAAAGGGGCCTTCCGCCGCCCACCAGCAGATCTTCCAGCGGCCGGTCGATAAAGAGCACGATGCCGTTGGCGTGGAGCGCCCGGAGGTTTGCCGGGTCTTTGACCACGCCGCCGCCGCAGGAGATGACCTGCCGGTTCTCCTTGGCAAAGCGGGCGGTCTGCGCGGCCTCCAGCTTCCGGAAGCCTGCCTCCCCCTCAGCGGCAAAGATGTCCGGGATGCTCCGGCCGTCGGCCTTGACGATCTCCTCGTCCAGATCCACGAACCGCTTGCCCAGCCGTTCCGCCAGAGCGCGGCCCAGGGTGGATTTGCCCGAGGAGGGCATCCCGATGAGGGCAATGTTCAGCTGTTCCCGCCGCAGTTCGCTGGTCACACGGGCGATCTCGGCACCGGCATCCTCAAACTTGCGGTCGAGGAAAAATTCTGCCGCGTACACTGCCTGCGCCACCAGCATTTCCAGACCGCCGACGGCAACGGGCACCCCCAGCTCCTCGGCCCGGAGGATGAGCTCGGTCTTATCGGGATTATAGATGACATCGATCACGGCTTCCAGCCCGGGCATGGAGGTGATATCCAGGGCGCTCACGCCCACATTGGGGTACATGCCCACCGGCGTGGTGTTGATGATGATCTGCGCCCCGGTGGTCAGGGCCTGAGCATAAGTCAGCTCTCCCTTTTCAGGGTCGGGATGGCGGCTGACGGTATAGATCTGTTTCGCGCCCCGGTCATGGGCCACGGCCCAGGTGGTGTTGTGGGTGCCGCCGGTGCCCAGAATGAGCACGGTCCTGTCCTTGAACTCCACACCGTGTGCATCGCACAGGTAGGAGAAGCCGGGATAATCGGTGTTGTAGCCGTAGAGCAGGCCGTTCCTGTTGACGATGGTGTTCACGGCGTTGATGGCCTTGGCGTGGGGGTCGATGTAGGAGCAGTACTCCATGACCACCAGCTTATAGGGGATGGTGACATTGATGGCCCTGAACTGCCGCCGGGTCATAAAGGCCCGGACTTCTTCTTCCGTGGGCAGGGGGCACAGGTCGTACCGGTAGCCGCAGAGCATCTCGTGGATGACCTTGGAGTAGGAGTGGCCCAGCCGCCCGCCGATGAGTCCGTATTCCATTTACAGCACCTCCTTGCGGTAGCCGGTGGGGTCCTCCATCCAGGCCATGCCGTATTTTGCGGTGAGCAGGTCGCCCACGGCCAGCGCGGCGGCACAGGTCTGCACAATGGCGGCCCGGGGCACGATGCAGGGGTCGTGGCGGCCCTGAATGGACAACTCCGCGTCCTTCTTTGCGATATAGTCCACCGTATCCTGCGTTTTGTAGATGCTGGGGGTAGGCTTGACCGCCGTGCGGAACACCACGGGCATCCCGTTGGAGATGCCGCCGTTCAGGCCCGCATTGTGGTTGGTGGCGGTGACGATGCGCTCCCCCTGCATCCGGAAGGCATCGTTGGCCTCCGAGCCCTTCTGGTCCGCAAAGCCGAAGCCGGAACCGAACTCGATGCCCTTGACCGCCGGGATGGAGAAGGCCAGATGGGAGAGCTTGCTCTCCACACTGTCAAAATATGGTTCACCCACGCCTGCGGGCAGGCCCAGAATGGCGGTCTCCAGCACGCCGCCCACGCTGTCGCCCTCGGCACCGGCGGCACGGATGGCGGCCTTCATGGGTTCCTCCACACTGCCGTCCAGCAGGGCAAAGCCCTCGGACTTGTTCAGCAGTGCCTCGGCCTGCGCCGCCAGCGCGGCGGGATCATCCAGCGCAAAGGGGGCATCGCCGATCCCGGCACACCGCCCGATGTGAGTCACGATCTCGATCCCGGCCCGGTTCAGGGCTCCCAGCACCAGAGCGCCGCCCGCCACCAGCGCGGCGGTGACGCGGCCCGAAAAGTGGCCGCCGCCCCGGGCATCCTGATAGCCGTGGTACTTGGCGTAGGCAGTGTAATCCGCGTGGCCGGGCCGCAGCAGGTCAGCCGTTTTGGCATAGTC
>SKFA01001285.1_pt1 | contig 14932 bp, 6 predicted proteins | sample 4820291 | NCBI WGS metagenome assembly SKFA01 (sample SAMN11008795, study PRJNA524170) | human gut metagenome | isolation source: fecal sample from pouch patient p30 | place: Israel: Tel-Aviv | reverse complement strand
GAAACACCATGAGCAAGGTATTAGTTCTTAAATCCAGCATCCTGGCAGGGTACTCTCAGTCTAATCAGTTGTCCGATTATTTTGTTGAACAATGGCGCGAAAAGCACTCCGCTGATGAAATCACCGTTCGCGACCTGGCTGCAAATCCGATTCCGGTACTGGATGGCGAACTGGTTGGCGCTCTGCGTCCGAGCGATGCGCCGCTGACTCCGCGTCAGCAGGAAGCTCTGGCACTTTCCGATGAGTTGATTGCCGAGCTGAAAGCCCACGACGTTATCGTTATTGCGGCACCGATGTATAACTTCAACATCTCGACTCAGTTGAAAAACTATTTTGACCTGGTTGCCCGCGCAGGCGTTACTTTCCGCTATACCGAGAACGGTCCGGAAGGTCTGGTAACGGGTAAAAAAGCCATCGTTATTACCAGCCGCGGCGGGATCCACAAAGATGGACCAACGGACCTGGTGACGCCGTATCTGTCCACGTTCCTCGGCTTTATCGGCATTACCGATGTGAAATTTGTCTTCGCCGAAGGGATCGCATACGGTCCGGAAATGGCAGCGAAAGCACAGTCTGACGCAAAAGCAGCCATCGACAGCATTGTTTCTGCATAACCGGACACGGTCTTGATGTGGACTGTAGATATTCAGTCCACATCTCAATCCACTTACCTGTTTTCCCATAATCTCAGCATCGCTTTGTGCTCGTCTGTCAGCACAATCTGCGGGCGTCTGGCTCGAATATAGCTAATCGCTTCATTAACGGTTTTACAGTGTCCGTAACATAACAACCATGCCGCCACCACCAGCGCACTGCGCGATAATCCCAATGCACAATGGACCAGAACGCTGCCTTGCTCTTCGCGTAATGTTTCCAGCATCGCCACGGCCTGTCGGAGCTCCCCCTCTTCCGGAACCACCAGATCCAGCATCGGTACACAAAAATAGAGTCGATCTTTTGTGGCTCGTCCGCGAGGGAATTCAAAGGTGACGTCCAGAACCGCATTCTGTGCCGGAATATGTCGTGGAAACGCCCCTAAATAAACACCAGCAGTCATTTTGCTCACCGGCTCCAGGCGACGACAAAACCAACGCATAGACAGCCACATCCCGATGCGGCAGGGCAATGTCAGCCAGTAAACGGCGGGCGGTAGTTTCCCCTGACTATCTTTCCCTGTTGTTATCGCGCCAAGCCCACCGTACCCACGGCCAATTATGAGTAGCGATAATACTGGCCAACATAACCAGACTGACCACCATAACTGAATCATCATCATTAGCTCCATCAATACAATGCACGAGCCCGCGCCTACGACATAGGGCAGTGCTATTTTGATTCGACGTTGATCAGGTTTCTGATAATTCCAACGACGGTCGACGGGCACCATCCAGTCAATCAACATACCTACCGCCAGCCCTGTGATGACATCAATAAAATGATGCTGCCAGGTCGTCAGCGTCGAAATGGCGATGAGTAAAAACCATCCGCCGCAGACTTTACGCCACCTCTCAGCCAGATGCTGACGAAAGTGACGCCAAAGTAGCCAGCAGAGAATAATATGCAGCGAAGGAGACTGGTTATAAGGCAGATCAAACAGTTCAAGTTGCGAAAATAGCCATCCCGTCACCCCACTCACTTCAGGACGGATAAAACTAAACTTCAGCGGATAGAGCAAAAAACCGCAGCAGGCCATTACCGTTGCCAGAATAAGCCGGTGGACAAGTCGGCGCTGTTCGAATGTCGTGCTACAAACGAACAGCGAAAATCCATATAAAAGATCCAGACTCCAGTAAGGAACAATAGTCCAGGGAAGAAAAGGGATCGCCGTTTCCCAACCGAATACCTGACTGGGGATATCATGGCTGTTAAGGTCCTGAACCGCGGTGAACTGATTAAGAGATCCATAGGTGAAGAAGAAAAACGGGGCCAGCAACAATAACCAGCCAGCGCCTTGTAGCAATACGTTCCGACGTTCAGTTATCACGACGCACCGCCATCGAAACCGTAAAAATACCCCACTCATCAATCCGTTGTGTGCATTTATCAAATCCGGCATCACGCACGAGTGAATCCATCTCCCCTTGCGAACGCACGCGCATTACCCACGGTTTACCATCTTTATGACTGGTTAACACCCCGGCAATCATCTCCAGTTGAGGGTGCCACGGCTGCCCGGTGTAGATGAGAATGCCGCCCGGTTCGATGGCATTGGCAAGACCTGCGAGTGAGTTTTTTACCTGCTCATTTTCGGGAAAAAGCTCATACAGGCCAGAGACAATCGCCAGCGTAGGCCGCGGAGTTAACGCGCTGAGTTCCTCCGGGTTAAACGCATCGCCCTGTTCAAAACGCACCCGCCCAGACATTCCCCGTTGAGCAATCATCTCTTGCCCCTGTGCAACATTTAACTCGCTGTAATCACGTAACAAAATATCGCTTACGGCAGGCTCGTTTGCCAGCGCATCCAGTACATAGCGCCCATGCCCTGCGGCAATGTCAACCACGCGGACGGCTAAACCTTTGGCGTGGAGATCGGCAACGGCTTGTTTAATCAGTATTTGTAAATGGGTTTTGCGCTGGCGAATACCGCGCCAGCCAACACTGTTCAGGTAGATTTTGTCGACTAAACGCCCGAATGCGTTACTACCTTGCGGTTGATTTTGATAGACATAATCCAGCGAACTGCCTGAATCAAAGCCGGTGCTCATTCCGAGATGCAGGCCCGAAGAGTGCGTCCCGAACAATTTCATCGCCTTTCGCATAAAGCGATACGCTAAATCAACCGGCGATAATGGCACGGGTCCACCAGAAAGTAGCCGCCATCGATCCGCTGATGGTCCTGTGCAGTCTTCATGCTGATAATCAAATTTTTGCGATTTGTTAGCATATAAACGACTAATAAAGCTTTGCATTTTTTCAAATGCCAGCGCCCTGTTCTCTTCACCCAACGTGTCGTGATAAAAGCCTGGCAGCAGATGCAGCTCTTTCAGAGGGCTACGTAATCTCTGATAAAAATCAATCTGCGGTTGGCGATGCACCACATAGTCATCGCCTGATATCAGAAGTTGCGTGGGGAGCGTAATCGCCGCCGCATCTCTAATAATACGTTCAGACGTTTTGTAGAGATCGAGCAAGATATTAACGGCAATCGCCCGTGTGATCAGCGGATCATTATTGAAACTCGCCCCCCGTTGCCGATCGTGGGTCAAATAGCGTCCTTTCACATAGGAATTAATAAAAAACAGACCACGCAGACGATGCCATAACGCCAGCGCAGGACGTGCCAGCGGCACATACAATTTAACCTTAAAGGCCGGAGAAGCCAGCACCAGCCCGCGAATTGCAGGTGCATAATCATGAATCCATGTGGCAACCAGCACTGCGCCGACGCTTTGCGCGATCACTACCACCTCTTCCAGTCCAACCTGGCTGTCGCTGGCAGCAAAACGGACAAATTCATCGACATCCCGCACTGAACGCGCAAGAGATGGGCTATAACCACGCGGCCCCGAACTTTTTCCATGCCCTCGGGCATCCCAGGCATAAAAAGCAGTATCTGGCATCGCCAGTTCATCAACGAGATGTTGTAGACGACCAGAATGTTCATGCCCGCGATGAAATAAGACGATGACCTTTTTCGCCCCGGGCTGTAAAGCGGGCCAGTGCCGATAAAACAACGCTGTATTATCACTGGTGGTAAAAAAATGTTCCCCAGGGATGCGTGAATTTTCCATTTTCTCTATTTTCCTTCAGTAACAGCAGTAGCGTATAAAATAAAAAAATACCGGAGCGGTGAAAATTAATGAGTCAATCCTGTCAAGGAGTCCGCCATGTCCTGGCAATAGTTTTCCGCTATCTTTAACACCAATATCTCGTTTGATGGCTGACATCACGACATCGCCGCAAAAACCACTAATACCAATTAACAAACCCGCTAATAATGCCTGTAATGTATTTAGCGGTGTCAGTAACGGTCCGATAATCAGTGACGCAATCATGATGGTGATGACGCCGCCCATCAGACCTTCCAATGTTTTTCCCGGGCTGACTTTAGGGACCACTTTTCTTCTGCCGCAGGATTTTCCCCATAAATACTGTGCAATATCGTTTGACTCGGTTAATGCCAAAAGAAATAACACCAGTAACGCCCCGCCCTGGATATTTGTGGTTGGCAACATTAATAACCAGGCGGCATGACTCAAGGCGAAAACGGTCATTATCCAGCCCCAAAAAATGGCGCTCACGGTATGCAGAAAACCAGAGGGGTCACCCACTAAAACTTGCCCGGTGGCTAATATCAGAAACCCAGCCAAAGGTATAAATAACAGAAACAGCTCAAAGCAATTAAAACCGATAAGCAAATAGTTAAGAGGAATACCCCAATATAACCAACGCGGAAAATGTACAGATATAAGCGTACAATATTCTTTCAATGCCAGAAAACTTATCAGCGCAAAAAACGTCAACGTCATCCAGCGTGGACCTGAAATCACCATTGAAAAACAAATGACGATGCCCCACCAGGTACGAATACGTAATGTAACCTCACCCCCTTTTCTCTCCGGTAACCGCCATAGCAGAAAACGGTTTATCAGCGTTGCTAAAATTAACAACGCGAAAAGTGTTGCCAGAGATTTTTCCAGCATTATATTTCAGCGCTCATAAGAAGCACACTCCGACAACGATTAATCGCAGTCCAGAGAAGCAGAATTGAAGCAATGCTCCATAAAAGATTATTCCACTGCATCCACTGTGGATAAATGGCAACGGCCAGACCCCACAGACCAAATATTAACGCGCGATCGCTTTTGCCAAATGGACCGGCATAACTGCGAACACCGTTAATCGTCTGCGCGAGTAAACCGCAAAACTCGGTCAATATGGTGCAAAATAACATGAGTATCACGAGTGATGCGTTACTTTCCGGTAAAAATAAAAATGGTAAATAGAGCGCAATATCGGAAATAACATCGCCAGTCTCATTCAAAATCGCCCCCAGACGTGTTTGCTGGTTGCACTCACGCGCCAACATGCCATCCAGCGCATTGAGCGCCATACGGATAAAAAGCACGATGGGCAATAGCAAAAAGAGGATGGGTTGTGCCGCCAACATCAACAGCAATCCGGTAAGAAGAGAAAGCGCCAGTGCAGCAAGAGTGATGTGATTCGCTGTAACGTGGTGCTTATAAAGCCAAAACATCGTCGGCCTTAACAGCGACTGAAAGAGCGGTTTTATCTGGTAGAGCGTCATTATCAATCCTTGATAATTCGGTTTGCGCTATGGTGCATCAATTCCCCTGACGGAGATATCGCAACACGCCGTTTCATTAAAAATTCAGAATATATCAAGGTATTGGGGACTCACTGTCAGGAATGATTATCCCCAATTAATCAGATAGTTAAAAAACATTACGTTGTGGATCAATACAACTCATCAAGTTTTCTCATCGCTTGTTCCCGTATTGCGCGCGTCTTACCGTTAAGCGCCAGCTGGCGGACTAAATCCAGTTCAGGGTTAACAAGCTCTAACGCCAGCAAAGGATCACGTTTCAGCCTCGCCTTTAATACATCAACTGGAAAACGGGGATTATTCATCGCCACAATCCACCACTCGGGATCAATTTCTGCCGCCAGTACTGCAGGCGGTGTGTGGCGGTTGTTAAGTGCGCCGAACTTGAAAAATGTGAGATTGCTTTTCGCCAGTGTACTCCACCATATACGATCCGGTTGTTTTGCCAGTACATCCAGTTGTGCTAACGCATCGGGGTCTAGTGCATAATAAACACGTAACGCTTCGTCAACCTGCGCACGGGAACTGTTTTCCTGCCTCAGAAAAAACTTCGCCCAAATATCATTGCGTGGCGTGTTTTGCTGTAATTCCTTGAGAACAACAGCGGGTAAATTATCCCAACTAATTAATGCACTCTCTAAAAAGTCCCAGTCGTCCGAACGTATCAGGGCGGTGGCATTTAATAGCATCTGGTCATCAACTTCGCCGTGGCTAATCAGCTCAGACAAAATCATATCAGCGCTGGTTTCATATGCATCTGAATCTGCTTTCGGATTATTTTTCCGATGCGATAAAGCACGTTGCCAAATTTTTTGTTTCATCGACGTGCTCAGATACTGATTTTTCGCCAGATTACTCCACCCTTCAGGATCGTTGAAACGTGTCAATAACCGTTGTAAAGCAGCGTCAGAGTGAATTACCTGCATATCCCGACAGCAAAAGTAGGCCGGGGATTTTTTCTCCATCCTTTTAACAAAATTAAACTGTAAGTTATCTGGCAATGCTAAAAATAACACACGTATTAGATCATCGTCATTCTCGAATTTTTGGTATAAATAGCCTGCAACTTTGTCACTCTCTTGTGGCGTCATCCGCAACAATTGACCATGGTGTTTCATCTCTGCCAGCTTGAACGCTAAGCTTGTGACAACATTGTTTGATGAATCGTTCGCCAACTGCATTGCCTGATTGTAGGTGAGTTGTCCTCCAGCACCGACCTGACGAATAGAGGAATCATCACTGCGGATATAGCCATCAATAATGGATTCAGGCAATAACCACGCATCTTTATAAAGCTCCTGAATGATCATATCCCAATCTCTTTTCGCCAGAGTCATGACGATATCCAGAGGGAGATTTTCACGTAGCGCAAGATTCAACGGACCGACACCATCAGGTAGACGACTCATTCGCGTCATTATTTCGACAGAGAGCGGTTCACGGTCGAGCAACCCCAGAACAACAGGCTGGTAACCCAATTGCTGATCGGTCAACTCCAGAATCTCATTGTCAGGCATATATCTCGCCATACTTTCAATCGTTTGTTCATCATTGCTATTAATAAGTTGTTTGCGTAGGTTAGCTGAAATTCCTTTAAGCCTTGGGAGAGTTCGCATTACGGCAAGATCAAATGTCGCAATGTCTCGTCCTTCAAATGCAGCAACTTTGCCTTCATCCAGCATTTGCAATTCTTGCACTAACTCAGGAGAAGGCTTAGGGCGAAACAGCGCTTCTTTTTTCATCTGATTACAGACATTCCCTGCCATGCGAATATTGCTTCGCTTAAAAATTTCTTTCAGAGCATCTTCATCATTAATTAGCCCCCAATAATATGCATCAGGATTTATTATCATCAGCGCTTTTTTGACATTTTCAGTGTCATGTTTGTCACTCGCACGGACCATGAATTCACTATTTGTCGAAGACGCAACAACAGGTGCAATTATGTCATTGATAAATATCCCACGCGCATTAATACTCCCCTTAATCGTAGACGGATTATCGTAATATGAGTCGATAAATACCAGTCCACTTGCATTTATCGAACCGGTAATTAACAGTGGTGAATCCGCAACTATATTCGTTGCCGTCACGTTACCGAGAATAACCCATGGATTAGAAAGAGAGAAAGTGGAAATATTACCTTTGACTGTCAAATTCCCAAGAACAATCAATTTTTGATTACTCTCTATATTACCTTCTACCACTAAATCGCCACGATGCACTTTCCAGTTCGATGCAGATAAACCGAAGGGGACAAGATTCACGCTACTGTTGATAGCTTGTTCAACTTGTTGTTTATCTTCAGCGGTAGCCGCAGAAAAAAATGATTCAATATCAACTGCATTTGCAACACATCGAAGTTCCGCCTGTACTGGTAGACTCAGCATAAACAGGGGCAGTAAACGTATCCAGCCGCAATTCCTGGCCTTAAACATATGCACTCCATGCCATTAAAAAAGAAAAAAAGGGAAATGCATCTTTCCCTTTTGTATATTCGTTATTCTCGCGAAATACCATCCAACGTAGACAACACTTCCTCAGAAAGATGCAATTTTTCAGCAGCCATATTCTCCCGTAAATGCGCAACCGAAGACGTCCCTGGGATCAGCAAAATATTCGGTGAACGCTGTAACAGCCACGCCAGCGCCACCTGCATTGGTGTTGCACCCAGGCTCGCAGCAACATCGGAAAGTGTGGACGATTGCAGCGGTGTAAAGCCCCCGAGCGGGAAGAACGGCACGTAGGCAATGCCATCGTGGGCCAAAGCATCAATCATTGCATCATCAGCACGGTGCGCGATGTTGTATTCGTTTTGCACACAGACAATTTCGGCAATCTTGCGCGCCTCTGCAACCTGCGTCGGTGTGACGTTGCTCAGGCCAATATGTTTTACCAGGCCTTGTTGTTGCATCTCTGCCAGCACGGTCAGGCTGGCCTCAATCGATCCTTCCGCTGGGCCATGACCATCCCCCATCATAACGCGCAGGTTAACCACATCCAGCACGTCCAGCCCGAGATTACGTAGATTATCGTGCACCGCTTTTTGCAGCTCTGCCGGAGAAAATGCGGGCAACCAGGATGCGTCCTCTCCACGCCGCGCACCAATTTTAGTGACAATTGTCAGGTCGTCAGAGTAAGGATAAAGCGCTTCGCGGATAATCTGATTGGTGACGTGCGGACCATAAAAGTCGCTGGTATCAATATGATTGACGCCCAATGCCAGCGCCTCACGCAGCACGGTTATAGCGACGTGGCGATCTCGTGGGGGGCCAAAAACTCCAGGACCTGCCAGTTGCATCGCGCCATAACCAAGACGGTTAACGGATTTTGTACCGAGAGTAAATGTATTGCTGCTCATCGCACCCTGCCCTGTAATAAAACGGATTAAGAAAAATCAGTATAGAAACGAAAAGAGATAAATAATGCGAAGGTGTAAACAAGATTACTGGATGAGTTGCTCTATTGTCCTGAAAGACACAAAACAAAACGCGTCACGTACCACATCCGGCAATAAAAAAACCGCAACCTGTATCAGCGTTGCGGTTTAGGGATCACATGCTAAAAATTAGAACGTTTTCTTGAAGTTCAGCATCACGCCTTTATCGCTGATGCCATCCTCTTTCCAGTTGTACGCATCCAGATTCAGCGAACTTTCTTTGCTGCTGTACTTCACGCCGACGCTTGTCAGGCTATTGATGCCGCCGCCCTTCTGACCGTCATCGACGTTAAAGTGCTGACTGCCTGCGCCTGCCAGGCTTGCCGTACGCTGGCTCTTCGCGTAGCTCAGGTTCGGCCCGCCTTCCAGCGTAGCGCTAGCGCTCCAGCCGTCTTTACCTGCGTAGTCCAGTTTCAGCCCGACGATGCTGTCCACCGCCGTTTCGCTGCCACTGTTCATATTCAGGTTAAAGTCTCCGGCATTGCGCTCCTGATAGCCACCTTCCAGTGTGTGACGCAGTTTTACACCCGCATATGGCGTAACCTTCAGTCCTTCGCTCGGTTCGAAAGTCTTCGCCCCTTCGCTGCGGAACTCCAGGTACTGCTGTTTCACGTCGGTATCAGCCGTTTTGTTCGTGTTGCCAAATGCAATCGAGCGGCTGCTGTCAAGGTTGTGAACGTCGTAACGCAAGGCGTTATTCCAGTTCATGCCGTTATCGAACGACATCTGATGTTTCAGGCCAAAAAACTGGCTATAACCGCCTGTAACGCCATTATCACCCGCTTTCTGCGCACCATCACCATCGAGACGAGCGATACCGTACTCCAGACTCATCGTCTGGCTTTCGCTCAGGTCGATAGTTTTACGCAATGCCAGCATGTCGTATTCGGTATTATTACCTAACTCGGCACGCGGATCGCCTTTCGCGACAACGTTGAACGCCAGACCGTTACCCACTTTCGGCGCGGCATCTGCCAGCATACTAAAGCGGTTGCTTAACACGCGCGCTTCGCGGAATACCGTGGTCGCCTGGCTACCGCTGACCTGTTTCAGAGCACTGTTCAGTTCAGCAGTCGTGCCGACGTTCAGGCTGGTAAACAGTTCGTTGTTGGTGTAACCCGCATCCAGTGCTTTCGCGATGTCATTCACCGAGGCATCTGTTGCCACATCGGTGTAGGCATTTTTGCTCATGGTGACGTCAACGTTACCGCTGGCATCGGTGCTGCCTTTGGCAGTCCATACCACGGACGTTGAGGTGATGGCGTCAGCGTCGGTCAGGTTGCTACCTTCCACTACGTTATCAAAACTCACAGTGGTGTCTGCCGTACCAGCGGTAAAGCCCGTGTTAATCTCCACGCCGTTCATGCTGGCATTGTTAACCTTCAGCTTCCCGGCGCTGCCGTTAACGTTGGTACCGACGACATAGCCGTTGAGGTTGTTCATGCTGCCACCAGCCTCATCACTTCCCGACGTTACACTAACCGTATTGGGCTTCGGCACATCCGGCAACGTATAGTCGCCATAATGCACTTCGCTGCTATTACCGTTGTTACCGTTCATACCTTCAACATTGATGCTGTCGCCCTGCTTGATCAGTCCAGAACCCGTAACCCCATCGGCAATCACCACCGTGCCGTTGTTAACCACATGACCTACTGTACCCAGTACGCTAAATGCAAACGAGTCATTGGCGAAGATATTGATGGTGCCGTTGTTTTCGATTACCGCATCCGCCGTGGCGTTGGCATCGAGTTGCATACCGATCATACCCGTGTCAGTAGTGCCTGCGGTACCGAGGTTGATGGTGCCATTGTTAACCAGCTGCGCGTTCTTATCACCTTCCATAGCCACAGCACCGGTGCCGCTGATGTTCATGATGCCGTCATTCTGGGCAATAAAGTTGCTGTGGGTGACTTTCACGGCACTGGCGCTGTCGTGATCGAAGTTGATGACCCCGTTATCCTGGTTCCAGAAGAAGGCATTCTGATCGCCGGCATTATTAGCGCTGACTACCAGTGACTTCGCAGAAACATCAATCGTTCCGTCATTGATAAAACGACCATTTCCGCCCCACATATTAACGGCTCCGTTGTGGGAAGAATTACTGATGTTCATGTGACCGGTATTATAAAGCGTACCGGACTGGTTGATGTGCACAGCATTCTTGTCGTTATCAAGAATAAACTCGCCGCGGTTATTGAAAGCTGAATTATTATTAACTTCCAGCATCCCGGTGTTGTTACCCTCACTACTACTTCCGAGGTTCCAGGTTCCTTCGTTATTTGCCACTGCAGTACCTGTCAGCGCAGCACCTCTCATAATCGCCCCGTCAGTTTGATTATTAAAGACCCCGCCAGCCGACATCATCCGCCCTGTTACACTGCCACTATTATTGAATACCCCCGCGTTCTGCACGATTTTATTGATGGTTCCGGTGTTGTTCACTAACGAACTATCAGCACCAGCATTCATGGTAATTTGCGCAGTCATTTCTCCGGCATTATTGAGGATTCCACCGCTAACATCGACGTTATTCGTCATCACCCCGGCATTTTTAATGACGGCACCCTTGTCAAGTTTTACTAAGTTATTGATGATGCCACCGCTGGTATTTTCCAGAAGACCGCTTGATACCGTAATTTGATCACCGGAAAGCGTTCCGCTATTAACAACATTCCCAGCCAGCTTATCAGTCACAGCAGCAGATTTATTTAGCGTTACAGTTTCTCCGCTTCGTGTAATCGTATCGCCACCGGTATAGATCAGTGAGGTGAAATCATCTGTATTATTGTACTCATTCCCCGATTGGCACACGCCGAAAGTGCAGATTGTACCATAGTTAACAATTGTTCCTGTGCCATCGTTATAAAACGCCTGACCAGTACCAACATTGATATTGATAACACCCGTCTGGTCGTTGATAGCAGTACCATGCTCATAAACAGCCATCCCTACCAGAGTATTTGCTGCCAGACTATCGTCATAATTATCATTTTTTTCGAGGTTAATCGTCCCCTGGTTAATAACTGTATTGCTGGCGCCATAGGCCGCCATACCTGCGCCGGCGTTATAAATAGTTATAACACCGCCCAATTGGTTAATTGCTGTTGCATTTTTCCCTGCACCACTATAACTATCAGTACCAACTCCCACACCTGTACCGAAGTCAATGGCGCTGTTGCTAGCTATATCTCGCATTGCGGTAGTGTCATTTGCATCTACCCACATAGAATCCAGTGTAATTTTACCCTGATTTTCTGCTGTTGAATCTGCTATAGCAAGCATGCCGACACTACCACGACCATACAAATCAATGATGCCGCTGTCAGTATTGATAATTGTGCTATTCGATTGAGCGACTAACCCTGTTATGCTACTGACATCGTTATTAAAAATAAATGAATTCGATGTGCCCGTTGAATACTTGTTAAATACGCTATGTTGTTCCGTCACTTTACCTGTGATCGTACCTGCATTAGTGGCGCTCCCTCCGTTAGTAGCCAGTAAAACAATGGGAGACGGTGCCGGATCTTTACCATTTTGTAATAACGAGATCGTGCCACTATTTATACCTGTTGTATTTTCACCAGTAACAAAAGCAAAACCTAAATTCTGAATTTCAACAGTACCTTTATTAACAATTTTCGCACCGGAATCAGCATAAGTAAGTTCTGGGGTTCTTGTCCCATGATGTTCAAAACTGTCAATATCCTGCATTGTTAGCGTAGCGCCACTGCCAATTTCCAGCAAAGCTTTATCCTGTACCCGAATAACCCCGGCAAACCCCAGAGGGAATTCTCCGCTGATTGTCGTATCTCCATTCAGATATACCGACGACTCACCACTAACGACAATAACGCTGGTATAACTATATCCTGTGCGCAAGGAAGTAACCTGCGACCCATCTGCAAGCGCGTTTTTCTCTCCAATCAGTTCAAGTCCACCATTCATATTAACGGTATTGCCATCGCCAATCACAACCAGACCTGACGTTTTCTCTGCGCTGCCATCAAATAAATTACTCTGACGAGAAGTAACCTCACTGTCTGATACAACAGTTAACTTTCCATCCAGCGTCACGTTATTATCACTGCCGTAAACGTTGATACCCACGGATGGATCGAAGAAATATTCCGCCGCATTGTCTGCGGTTTTATCCTTATCAACCAGAACGTTACCAGTGATATTCACTGTATTCGCATCGCCAGAAACGTTTATGCCCGTCGCTTTCTGCCCGACCACTTTTAGATCTTTTGCCGCCAGCGTCACGCTGTTATTGTTGCCATTAAGATCTACCCCGGTCGAGAAATCGCCAACCTGCATACTGCCTGCCAGCGAAACCTTCCCACTGTTGGTTGTGATGCTGAACCCTGTCGCTTCATTGCTAACGTTAACATCACCCGTATTGGATACTGTTGCCCCCTCACCGTTGATGAGCACGCCAATCGATCCAGTATCGGAAACAACAATATCTCCTTTGTTGTTAACCGTGCCGTTGTCACCAATGTTCTCAACACCATGCGCACCGCCTGTAACAGTCAGGCTACCATCCAGATTTACAATGCCGATATTGCCCGCGATTTTGGTACCCGTGGAATCTTTTCCATCAACAGTGGTTTTTCCACTGTTATTCGCGGTGGCGTCGTTACCGTTGATCTGAGTGCCGGTGCCGCCATTGGTGATAGTGCTCTCGCCTTCGTTATTGACGATGGCCTGGTCGCCGTCAATCTGGATACCGATGGACTCCGGATCGGTGACGGTCATGGTGCCCTTGTTATCCACCGTTGCGCTGTCGCCGGTGATATCAATACCGTGACCGCCGCCGCTGACATCCAGATCGCCGTCCTGAATCACCTTCCCGTTATTGCCAGCAATTTCCGTACCGGTGGAATCCTTGCCGTCAACGGTGGTTTTGCCGTTGTTGTTTGCCGTGGCGTCATCACCGTTAATCTGCGTGCCGGTGCCACCGTTGGTGATGGCGCTCTCGCCTTCGTTGTTAACAACCGCCTGGTCGCCGTCAACCTGGATACCGATGGACTCCGGATCGGTGACGGTCATGGTGCCCTTGTTATCCACCGTTGCGCTGTCGCCGGTGATATCAATACCGTGACCGCCGCCGCTGACATCCAGATCGCCGTCCTGAATAACTTTTCCGTTATTACCGTTGATTTCCGTACCGGTGGAATCCTTGCCGTCAACGGTGGTTTTGCCGTTGTTGTTTGCCGTGGCGTCATCACCATTAATCTGGGTGCCGGTGCCACCGTTGGTGATGGTGCTCTCGCCTTCGTTATTGACGATGGCCTTGTCACCGTCGATCTGGATACCCATGGACTCCGGATCGGTGACGGTCATGGTGCCCTTGTTATCCACCGTCGCGCTGTCACCGGTGATATCAATACCGTGACCGCCGCCGCTGACATCCAGATCGCCGTCCTGAATCACTTTCCCGTTATTACCGTTGATTTCCGTACCGGTGGAATCTTTACCGTCAACGGTGGTTTTGCCATTGTTGTTTACTGTGGCATTATCACCCGTAATAACAAGCTCACCGTTGTGATTATATTGCCACTTCGTTGCGCCATCTGCGCTCACCCCTTCAAGGGCAACAGTGTTATTCGCTTCATCAATCTGCCAAAGATTAATCGTTGCCTTACGACCATTGCTATCTTGCAGAGATATAGTCCCGTCAGCATTCTCGGTATAAGTAAAAACTGAATCGCGAATAGTTAACGTTTTTTCTGTTTTATCGAGAATAACGTCATTATTAAACGAAACCGGTTTGGGAGGTGTAGGCGTATCATCCGGATCGTCCGGTATTATCTCATCTCCGCCAGGAGTTGGGGGAACTGGAGTGTCGTCTGATTCATCATCAGGGGGTGTCGGTGGGAGTGGAGAATTGTTGCGATGATGATGATCATCATCGTCGTTTAGTTCCACTACGGCTAAGGCCGTGATTAACGCAGCAGCGCCTGTGGAAAGCCATGGCATCAGGTTTTGTTCGACTAAAGGAGAGCATTCAGAGGGTAAGCGTTTAAGCTCTTCCGGACTGAGTTTTCCTGGGTCTGCCGGACAAGTCACATGATCTTACCCAGCAATAGTGGACACGCGGCTAAGTGAGTAAACTCTCAGTCAGAGGTGACTCACATGACAAAAACAGTATCAACCAGTAAAAAACCCCGTAAACAGCATTCGCCTGAATTTCGCAG
>SKFA01001273.1_pt1 | contig 15048 bp, 9 predicted proteins | sample 4820291 | NCBI WGS metagenome assembly SKFA01 (sample SAMN11008795, study PRJNA524170) | human gut metagenome | isolation source: fecal sample from pouch patient p30 | place: Israel: Tel-Aviv | reverse complement strand
GTATATATATAATCCAATGGGAAATCGATATTTTCATATCAAATCACCTGTTTTGGTATTCGTTTTTGAATTATCTCAGGTAAAAGTCGATATTGTCCTACATAATGGCGCATTTGGATAATATAAATTGGTTTCAACTCTGTATATTTGCACTATTGATAATTGAAAAATATATAAAGCAATTATACTATGAAAGCAAAACATTTTCTTTTGGCTTCGGCTTTGTTGCTTTGGGCGGGAGTTTTGGAGGCTCAGACTTACCAGGTACCTGTTTCAGAGAAAAATGAAAAAATGCAGGAAGGAGAGTTCGAACCTACTTGGGAATCATTGCAGAACTATAAAGTTCCTGAATGGTTTAGAAATGCCAAATTTGGTATTTGGGCACATTGGGGACCGCAATGTGTGGAAGGGTCCGGCGACTGGATGGCGCGTTCTCTCTATTTGGAAGGTTCGCGCGAGTATAAGCACCATGTGGAACATTATGGCCATCCCTCTGAAGTGGGCTTCAAGGATATATTGCCTTTGTTTAAAGCCGAGAAATGGGATCCGGACAAATTGGTTTCCTTTTATAAGAAGATTGGTGCCCAGTATTTCTTCGCTTTAGGTAATCACCATGATAATTATGATTTATGGGATAGCCAATATCAGGAATGGAATTCCGTGAATATAGGTCCTAAGAAGGATATATTGGCGGGCTGGGCTGAAGCTGCAAAGAAAAACGGTCTTCCATTTGGTATCAGTTTTCATGCGGATCATGCGTGGAGCTGGTATGAACCGGCTCAACGATACGACCGTCATGGCGAGAAGGCAGGTGTACCCTATGATGGATGTTTGACTAAAGAAGATGGTAAGGGTAAGTGGTGGGAAGGCTACGATCCTCAAAAACTTTATGCACAGAATCACCCGTTAAGCGCTGGAAGTTGGGCTGACGGTATGATTCACCGTCAATGGGCATGGGGAAATGGTGTTTGTATTCCTACTCAAGAATATGTGACAAACTTTTATGATCGTACAATTGATGCAATAAACCGTTATAATCCTGATTTGATTTATTTTGATGTGACTGGTGTACCGTTTTATCCTATCAGTGATGCGGGTTTGAAGATTGCCGCACATTTTTATAATCACAACATGGTTGCTCGTAAGGGGGATTTCAGTGCTGTTATGTTTGGTAAAATTCTTACCGATGAGCAACGTAAAGCTTTGGTATGGGATGTGGAAAGGGGATCTCCCAATAGTATTTATGAAGAGCCATGGCAGACTTGTTCTTGTTTAGGCGGTTGGCATTATGATACCAGATTGGCGGAGAACGGTTGGTATAAGAGTGCTTCCGATGTAGTGAAACTATTAGTGGATGTGATCAGTAAGAACGGGAATTTGTTGCTTAGTGTTCCTCTTCGGGCTGACGGAACTTTTGATGAAAAGGAAGAAGCCATTTTAAATGAATTTGGTGACTGGATGAGTATGAATAAAGAGGCTATTTATGATACACGTCCGTGGAAAGTCTTCGGAGAAGGTCCGATAGCCAATGCTGATATCAAGATTAATGCTCAAGGTTTCAATGAAGGTGCTTACACTAAAGCTACTGCATCTGAAATCCGTTTTACTCAAACCAAGAAATATCTCTATGCTACAGTCCTTGCATGGCCGGAAGAAAAGCAAGTTGTCATTCAATCGCTGGCAACGGGAAGTGAGTTGTACCCTGATAAAATTACTAAAATTGAGTTGTTAGGTTATGGAAAGGTATTTTTTACTCGTACAGCGCAAGGAGTTGTTATTGATATGCCTGATGTACAGTTGAATAAGATTGCTCCCGTATTTAAGATAAAGAAGTGAATATAGCATAAAGTAGGTTTATTTATCGGCTTTTTTAGGTCGGTAAGCCCTTGTTATGTCTTGAAAATTAACCCAATAATCAATAGAATAATGAAAAACAGATTAGAATGTATGCAGTCAATAAGATTCTTGGCGGTCTTGTTGATGTGTTGCCTGAGCTATACTACTTGGGCACAGACACAGAGTAATGTCAATGGTTTGGTTACTGATTTTTCCGGTGAGCCGTTAATTGGGGTCAGTATCTTGGTTAAAGGTACTTCCAATGGAACTGTTACTGATTTGGATGGCAAATTTTCTCTGTCTGCTGAAATGGGAAACATGCTCCAGATAAGTTATGTAGGTTATATTTCGCAAGAAGTAAAGGTTGAAAGTGACAAGTTACTTCGTATTATAATGGAAGAAGATACAAAAAAGTTGGAAGAAGTAGTTGTGATTGGATATGGAACACAGAAAAAGGTGAATTTAACGGGAGCCGTAGCTGCTGTTTCAGCTGAAGACTTGGCTAGTAAACCTGTTATGAGTACTGCTCAAGCACTGGCAGGTTTGGCTCCAGGTTTAAGTGTATTACAAACTTCAGGTCGTCCCGGACAAGGAGCAACTGTTAAAATTCGTGGAACTGGTACATTTTCAAAAGCTGGAACAGATCCATTGGTCTTGATTGATGGTTTATCAGGTAACATTGATGATGTAGATCCTAATGATATTCAGAGCATTTCTTTTTTGAAAGATGCAGCTTCTGCTTCTATTTATGGTAATCGTGCTGCTAATGGGGTTATCTTGATTGAAACAAAGAAGGGTGCACAAGGTAAAACGACTATTACATATAGTAATTCTTTTGGTTGGCAACAGCCTACGGAATTGCCTGATTTTTTACCATCATGGGAATATGCGGAATATTATAATATGGCTATGCGGAATATGGGTAAGCAGGAAGCTTATTTACCTGAACAGATTCAAAAGTATAGAGATGGATCTGATCCGGATAATTATCCAAATGTAAATCACTTAAAATGGCTGTTGGAATCCGGTTCTGGTTTTCAACACCAACATAATCTTAGCATACAAGGAGGAAATGCTACGACGAGTTATAATTTATCAGTAGGTTATAGAAATCAGGAAGGAATGACGGCAAAAACGTCTAATGAAAGAATGACTGCACTGTTTACTATGAAAAGTGAAATCGCCAAAGGGCTGATGCTTAATTTGAATATTAATGCTTATAATAATAAATATAATGCTCCTAATGGCGAACCACAAAGTATTGATGGAATGATAGGATATGCTGTTCGTCAGGGACCTATTTATGCCGGGCAAAAGTCGGATGGAAGTTTTGGATATCAGGATAATTATAGTCCGGAAGCGTGGTTGGCGAGTGAATCTTTTGTGCAGAATGTGAGTAGAAATATAAGTGCTTCCGGACAATTGACATGGAATACTCCTGTAGACGGACTTTCTTTTATAGGCAAAGTAGGGATGAATTACTGGACTAAATATGATAAAGCCTACCGGGCTGATACTTATTTTGATGATAGTAAGACAGTGGGACCCGCTACTTTAAATGTATGGACTGCAAATAATACGTATACTACTTTTGAAGCATTAGCTACTTATGAAAAACAAATTAAAAATCATACCTTTAAGTTATTGGCGGGTACTTCTGTGGAGCAATCTAATAATAAAGGTTTGGAAGGTTATAGAAATACGTTTCCTAATAATTATTTGTATGAATTAGGTTCTGGAGATAAATCAACAGCTACTAATGATAGTTCATTGGAAGAATATGCGTTGCTTTCTTTTTTCGGGCGTATAAATTATGCATGGAAAGATCGTTATTTATTAGAGGTTAATTTGCGCTATGATGGATCGTCACGTTTTGCGGACGGTCATCGTTGGGGACTTTTCCCGTCAGTTTCTGCAGGGTGGAGAATCTCTGAGGAGGACTTTTGGAAGAATGCGGCAGTTTCAGCTGTAGTTGATAATTTGAAATTGCGTGCTTCCTATGGTGTACTTGGTAATCAAAATATAGGTGTTTATCCTTACCAACAGATTTATGAACTTGGACATGATTATCCTTTTGGAAATCCGGTAACTCTTCAGTCTGGGGCTTACATGAAAACCTATAATAATCCGGAAATTACTTGGGAAAAGACGGCTATAACGGATATTGGTTTAGATTTTAGTTTATTGAATGGACGTTTTAGTGGAACATTGGATTATTTTTATAAATATACTTCGGACATTTTAGCACCAGTTGAGGTGTCTAGTATTATGGGACGTGAAGTCGGACAATCTAATGTTGGAGCTGTTTCGAACGAAGGAATTGAAATAAATCTGACTTATAACGGACAAATAGGACGTGATTTCCGGTTTAGTATTTCTCCTAATTTTACATGGGTAAAAAATGCAGTTGAGAAATTGGCGAACGGAGCTACCGAAGAAATTAATAATAACAGAATTGTAGGGCAACCGATAGGTATTATATATGGATATGAAACTGATGGACTGTTTGTAGACCAAGCGGAAATAGATGTGGCTCCTGAGCAATTGGTAAGTAAGTCAGGATTGAAACCTGGTTATGTGAAATACAAAGATATTAGTGGTCCTGACGGGGTTCCCGATGGTAAGGTGGATGCGCAATATGATCGTACCGTATTGGGAAGTACTACCCCGAAGTTTTATTATGGTTTGAATCTTTCCGCTTCTTATAAAGGTTTTGATTTTTCAGCTTTATTACAAGGTTTAGGAGGTCATAAGCGTTTGATAGGATCTTATATGGCTTATGCATTCTACAACGGTGGACAGATACAGAGATGGCAGGCTGAATCTTGTTGGAAGGAAGAAAATCCTGATAAATGGGCTGAATACCCTCGATTGGAAACTTTGAATATGAACGACACTAATCTTCAAACTTCTGATTATTGGGTCCGTAATGCTAGTTTCTTACGAGTCAAGAATATACAAATAGGATATACATTCCCCAAAGCATGGACTAAAAAAATAGGTTTGGAAAATGTGCGTGTTTATGTAAGCGGACAAAATCTGTTTTCTTTCAATAGTTTCTATAAAGGTTGGGATCCGGAAAATGAGATAGGAACAGGGGATTCTCCCTCTTATTATCCGGTCAATAGTATTTATTCATTCGGATTTAATTTCAAGTTCTAAGTAAATCATTCAATTAAGAATCATTATGAAAAATATATATAATACATTAGGAATGACAAAGGCTTGTTTATGTGCTTTGGCTATATCACTAGTAACAACTGGTTGCTCGGATTTATTAGATAAGGAGCCACCTTCAGCAATTTCTGATGGTAGTTTTTGGACTGGTGAAGGGGATGCCATGTTGGCTTTGACAGGATGTTATCGTTTCCAGACTGGTTGGTCGCATGATGATTTTGCTACGCCACAAGGGTTGCTTTATTTGGATTTTGCAGGTGGAAATGGAACAGAAAAGGAAAATTTTTCTACTTTAATGGCTAGTTCCAATACGGTGGCTACTAATGGCAATTTACGTTGGTATTGGGGAAATGCATATACGCAAATAGCTAAGTACAACACTTTTCTAGAGAATATTACGGATTGTCCGATGGAAGAATCTAAAAAAGAACAGTGGTCTGCCGAAGTGAAGTGTTTACGAGCTTATTTCTTTTTAAATTTGGCATTTTATTATAAGGATGTTCCTATGCCTTTGAAAACTCTGTCGGTGGACGAAGCGAATTCTATTTCTCAAACACCTCAGGCTGAAGTCTATTCGCAAGTGGAGAAGGACTTGAAGACTGCTATAGACTTGTTGCCTGTCCAATATTCCTCAGAGGAATATGGCCGGTTTACTAGGGGGGCAGCTAAGGTACTTTTAAGTCGTCTTTACTTAGCGCAAGAGAGATGGGTAGATGCTGCTACTGTTTTACGTAGTGTGATTGATTCGGGAATATATGAATTGGATCGTCGTAATGGAGAGGACAGCTATGAGAAACTTTTTCAAATAGGAGGTGAATATAGCCCTGAGATAATATTTTGTATTATGGGGATAAAGGATTTGTATACTAATTCACGTTATCAATATTTATATCCTGAAGCTGCTTATGGAGGGTGGCATCAGTTCTCACCATATAACGAATTAGTGAAAGAATATTTTTGTGCAGACGGCAAGGATATTAAGACTTCTGAGGTTTATGATGAGAATGATCCTTATGTTAATCGGGATTTGCGTTTGTATGCTTCTATTTTTTTACCTCCTTTGGGAAGTTATGAGGGAACTAAGTATAATGATATAATTTATGATTGCTTTAAGGGGGCTAATACTGCAGATAGCTATAATAAGTTTGCCTTATTTAATGGATATTGTCCGAAGAAAGGTTGTGATCCGTCTATAACTAATAATTTAGGTTCTACTCCCACTTATACTCCTATAATGCGTTATGCTGAGGTCTTATTAAGCTATTTGGAAGCGGTAAATGAATCGCAGCCGAATGCAGTAGACCAGAACTTATTAGATCTGACTATTAATGATATACGTGATCGTGTGAAATTGGTTGGAATAAAAAAGACAGACGTAGCAACACAGGAACTTGTTCGTGAAGCGGTTCGTAAAGAAAGACGTGTGGAACTGGCATTCGAGGGGCTTCGATATTATGACGTGTTACGTTGGGGCATTGCCGAGAAAGAACTTAATCATACTTTTACCGGAGTAAAATTGTCGGATGATCCGCAAGCTCGTAATTATAGAGGAAGTGGTGTTACGGCTTCTCCTGTAGATGAAGATATGTATTATCAGTTTGAAAAACGTACATGGTCTGCACATAACCGATATTTTCCTATTCCTCAAAATGATTTGAATGTGAATAAAAATCTGAAACAGAATGAAGGGTATAATTAAGCAGGCATAAGTTTAAGATAAGATGAAAGAAAATGGATATGAAATGAAAAGATATGACTACCCGGTAAAAAGATATTGCCAGACAATGGATTTGAAGGATGATCCGGAGATGATAGCGAAGTATCGGGAGTGTCATAGTAAGGCGAAGTCATGGCAGGAGATCAGAGAGGGGATCCGTTCAGTTGGTATTTTAGAAATGGAAATATATATATGCGGTAATCGATTGTTCATGATTGTCGAAACTCCTATTGATTTTGATTGGGAATCTGCTATGGCTAAACTCGCGACTTTACCTCGACAGCAAGAATGGGAAGACTTTGTATCGATATTCCAACAGTGTAGGAAAGGGGAACTTGCTAAAGAAAAATGGAGTATGATGGAGCGTATGTTCTATCTATATGAATAATTTGAAAAGAGAGGGAACTGATGAAGTATTCTCTTTTTCCTCAAAATATAATAAAGGCATATTGAATAATTTAGTGATTAAAAGATTGTACAATGGCGTGGGATAGAAAAAGAAATGCTTGTTTTATCAATACCCATTGCTTATCATCGGAAAGCCAATAAGTTGATAAAAGTGGGTGATTGGTAGTGTTATCAATACTGAAATTTTTGAGCCTTCGTTTCTTCAGGTATAGACAAAAACCCTCGAAATTATCTAATTTCGAGGGTTTTTGTCTGTTTCTATATGGAATGTTGTGCGCGTGATAGGACTCGAACCTACACGTCTCACGACACCAGATCCTAAGTCTGGCGCGGCTACCAATTACGCCACACGCGCGAATTGCTTTCGGTAAGCGGGTGCAAAGATAAGGAATATTTCTTAAGTACCAAAGATTTTTAGGAAATTATTCTTTGTGGTTATGTAAATATTCACGTGCAGCCTCAATAATTGTATCCACATTGCGTTGCATATCCTCTGAGGTCATATTGACTTTGATGTCCGGATCTATACCAAATTCTAGATGTTGCATATTCGCATCGTACATTGGACTGGCCGAGAAGCGGACAGACCAGCCATTGGGCAGTTCAGAAGAGAAGGGCAGACCAGAACCGCCACCTGTTTTGTCACCGATGATGGTTACTTTGGGTAGTATTTTCATTCTGTTCACAAAATCATTGGTGGCGCTGAAAGAGCGGCGGTTAGTCAGCACTACCGCTTGTTTTTGCCAGCGTACGCGATCTAGTGACGGTTCCAGCCAAACAGCTTTAGGAGTTGAGAAATCATTGTGTCCCGGTCCGGTTTTATGGGACATATAGCCTACCAACACTTTTTCATTCGTGAAACGTGCGGCTAATTTCTCGGCTGTGGTAAGGTTACCACCGGAATTGTTTCGCACATCAATAATCAATCCATCGCAAATAGCCAGCTTGTTTAGAATCTCGTCCAGATTTCCTTCGCCGATACCTGATTGGAAACTGCCACAATAAATATAGGCTATGTTATCCTCGAATACCTGATACTTCATGCCTGAGGATTGGGCATAGTCCTTACCTAGATAGACACGTTGGATGCTGTCGCTGAAATTGGCCGGATAGCTGTCAAACCATTCACGATATTGGGAGTACTCCAGTTTGGAAGACAGATTTACGTGTCCGTCACGCAACTCGTTCAGCATATCTGCCAGAACTTCGAATAACTGTTCATTATTCATGCCTTTTGATATTCTCTGTTTGTACTGGCTATATATTTCATTCCAGTCCAATCCGTATTCCTGCTTTTTATAGTCAAGGAAACAATACTGGCGGTCGATAGTCTGCCATAACGCTTCGAAGTTGCCTTCGGGGGAGTTGTCGTATTCGTCCTCCGTGATGCACGAAGTAAATAATACAACAGACAATAACAGACTGATAAAAATATAACTATTTCTTTTCATCCTCTATATTAATAAGGGCTGACCCGGCTGGGCATCGCCACTTTGTTCTTACCTTTTAATAAATAGAAGTTTTTCACGAAACCTATCATAAAGGCGTGTGACCATATATGACTTTTCAGATTATTGACTTTCGCCTGCTGGATATCACATAGGTATCCGAAACGCATATTGACCGACCGGATAGGAAAATCCAATGTAACCAGCTGTCGCAAGGAAGGTTGGTTATGCAGGGAAGTGAACAGCACATTCTTGCCGCCATTCTTTAAACTGAATATCTCATAATAAGATTGTCCGTATTCCGGGGAAAACATAACCCCCATGACAGGCAAATTGGCTTGATAACGGGCTATCAGCGGATAGTTACCGATATGGAACCGATAGATGACCATACCCGATGCCGCCAGATTGACATATGCTTTGGCTTGGGCAGGATTATTAGAATTTCGCATGTTATAGATGAATCCGCCGTTCAAGTCCAGCATGGGACCCGCCAGTATCTTCAAGTTTTCTGTCAGCCGGAACTGGTAATGCAGTGCATAATTCCAATTGACCATACCTGACATTTCGTTACTTGTTTCTGCTTTATTCTCAGTCAGGGACAGATTGGCTTGGAACAGACTTTGAACAGATACGTTGCCATTCATCAGTTTGGTCATGCGCATACTTTCACGCAGGATACGAATTTCGGGTCCGGTATATTCCATCGGTGAAAGATAGGTGTCCAATATATTTGTAAAACCGACACCGTAAAGAGTAGCCCTCATAACGTAGCGGTTTGCTCGTAAGCTGTCTTCCTGAGCCTGTGAAGGCAGACCAAGAAACAGGGACAGTAATAATAGGAGAATTTTTTTCATTTCTTAAAACAGTTTCATCTGGCCGGTAATTTCATCAATGATATCTGTTTCACTCTTACCATGATCCGGATCTTCAATTTCAGCAGCTTCTTCATTTTTATCAGTCCCCTCTTCCGCACCGTCCTCTTCTTTGGGAGGTTCGGGAAAACGTAAAGGCTCCAGCTCGTTTATTTGTTCAATGTTGTAAGTACTGATTCGTTTTCCTTTCGCTTTGAAACTCTTAATTCCGATGAATTCGTCCACATCTATTTCCAATGGATCACGGAAACTATCATGTCCTCCGAATATGACTTGTATGCGTGGATAAACCACACAAGTAAGCAATATAGAACGGCTTTCCTTGTTCTCGCCCAAATAATTGAGACGGCGTGAAGTGGATTCAAAAGTGAATCGTTTCAGATAAGGATATCCCTGATCGGCATCAAATAAAGCGGCAGACCATACCTTGTTGGCGTCGAACTTCTCAATGATGCGGATTCCCGGATCATAATGATTATTCAAATCGAAGTTACTAGTATAGAATTCTCCATTTTCATGGACTATTAAAATCAATTCGTCACTTTGGAATTCTCCCAGATATTCACCGCGTCCGTCATAGTTCAAGCGGAGCACATCCCGGTCAAACCATACTTTTCTTCCACCCAAAGTAGAGCCGCCACGTTGTTTTAAGGCTATTTTATGTACTTCGTATTTAGACAGGATATTGCCCATGGACTGGCGTCCCTTGATATTGATGTCACTGAAATCTTTTTCATATATGATTTTTTTGATACGTGGATTCGGTTTTAAGGTAATCTTGATAACCTCTGCTTCTCCATTAGGATTGGCTGTAAAGTAAACAATACGTGAGCCGGGTGTACCTTGCGTTACATCATATTCACGGTCACGGGTGATGGAGGTAATGTTGAACCGTTTGATATAGTGAAACCCTTCTTTTCCATCCCGATAAACCACATTGTATATGGTACGTTTGTCGTTTTTCTTGAAGATATTGACATAGAGAACATTCTTGCCGACAAACATTTTGTCTGTTACGCGAACTACTTTATATTTGCCGTCTTTATAGAAGATAATCACATCGTCTATGTCTGAACAGTTGGCTATAAATTCATCTTTTTTCAAGGTGGTGCCGATAAAGCCTTCTTCGCGGTTGATATAGAGTTTTTCGTTAGCTTCCACTACCTTCGCCGCCTCAATGGTATCGAAGTTACGCAACTCTGTACGGCGGGGGTATTGTTTGCCATATTTATCTTTCAACATCTGATACCAGTCAATGGTATATTCTACGATATGTGCCAGATGATTGTTTATTTCTTCAATCTGTTCCTTGATACGGGCTATGTTTTCATCTGCTTTATCCTTGTTGAACTTCAGAATTCGGGCCATCTTGATATCCAATAACTTCAGAATATCCTCTTTGGTCACTTCACGGATAAATTGCGAATAGAAAGGAGTCAGCCGTTCATCAATGAACTCGCAGGCGGCGTCTGTATTTTCGGATTGCTCGAACTTTACTTCCTTATAAATCCGTTCTTCGATAAAGATTTTTTCCAATGATGCGAAATGAAGGTTTTCAAGCAATTCTCCTTTGTGTATTTCCAACTCTTGACGAAGCAGGGACAACGTGTTGTCTGTGGCTTTTTTAAGGACGGCACTGACAGTAAGGAAGTGGGGCTTCTTTTCATCAATAACGCAACAATTGGGGGATATGCTTACTTCACAATCAGTAAATGCATAGAGCGCGTCCAAGGTTTTGTCCGAGGATACTCCCGGAGCAAGGTGCACTAGGATTTCCACTTTTTCAGAAGTAAGATCTTCTACTTTCCGAATCTTGATTTTTCCTTTTTCACTGGCTTTGACAATAGAGTCGCATACCCCCGGGACAGTCTTTCCGAAAGGCACTTCGGCTATGGACAATGTTTTGTTGTCTATTTTATTGATTTTAGCACGTACCTTCACCATTCCTCCGCGTTCTCCATCGTTGTAGCGGGATACATCAATAGAGCCTCCTGTCTGGAAATCGGGATAGAGTTTGAATTCCTCACCACGCAAATAGGCAATGGAGGCATCACACAGTTCGTTAAAATTGTGTGGTAGGATTTTGGAAGAAAGGCCCACAGCAATACCTTCTACTCCCTGAGCGAGCAAGAGCGGGAATTTGACAGGTAGGGTGATCGGCTCTTTGTTTCGTCCGTCGTATGACGCTTGCCATTCGGTGGTTTTGGGATTGAAAACCACGTCCAATGCAAATTTGGATAGACGTGCTTCGATATAACGGGGGGCAGCGGCACCATCTCCTGTCAGTATGTTACCCCAGTTTCCCTGACAGTCTATCAACAGATCCTTTTGGCCTAGCTGTACCAACGCGTCGCCTATGGAAGCATCGCCGTGCGGATGAAACTGCATGGTATGTCCTACAATATTTGCTACTTTGTTATATCGGCCGTCATCCAATCTTTTCATAGAGTGGAGGATACGTCTTTGGACAGGTTTCAAACCGTCATTGATGTGCGGTACGGCACGTTCCAATATTACGTAAGAGGCATAGTCCAAAAACCAGTTCTGATACATTCCACTCAGCTGGTGCTTCACCCCTGTGTTTTTGGTATCGGTAGGTTTATAGTCCGAGTGTCCGTTCTCCGGTGTGGGGATATTTTCTTCGTTTTGTTCCTCTTTATCAATAAAATCGTCGCTCATATATATTTAAATTCCTTAATGTTCTGATGATATGCACGCAAAAATACGACTTTTATTGAAAAAAATCATTTACTTTGCATATTATTTCGCCCTTATTAAAGGTTGAAAACAGGAAAAAACAACAAAAGTGTAAGAATAAACAGATAAGAAAATGGCACAAGAAGATGTTTTTAAGAAATTAGTATCGCACTGTAAAGAGTATGGTTTTGTATTTCCGTCCAGTGATATATATGACGGACTAGGCGCTGTATACGATTACGGTCAGATGGGAGTGGAGTTGAAGAATAATATCAAGCAATATTGGTGGCAGAGTATGGTGCTGCTGCACGAGAACATCGTAGGAATTGATTCTGCTATTTTTATGCATCCTACTATTTGGAAGGCTTCCGGACATGTGGACGCGTTCAATGATCCTCTGATTGACAACCGCGATTCTAAAAAACGTTATCGTGCCGATGTGCTGATTGAAGACCAGCTTGCCAAATATGACGAGAAGATAAACAAAGAAGTGGCCAAGGCTGCCAAGAGATTCGGGGATGCTTTTGATGAGGCTCAGTTTCGTAGCACCAACGGTCGTGTTCTGGAGCATCAGGCCAAGCGTGACGCTTTACATGAACGATTCTCAAAAGCTTTGAACGACAATGATTTGGATGAACTTCGTCAGATTATCATTGATGAAGAGATTGTTTGTCCTATTTCGGGAACCAAGAACTGGACTGAAGTACGTCAGTTCAATTTGATGTTCTCCACCGAAATGGGTTCTACTGCCGATGGTGCCATGAAGATTTATCTTCGTCCGGAAACAGCGCAGGGTATTTTTGTCAATTACCTGAATGTACAGAAAACCGGCCGTATGAAGATTCCTTTCGGTATCGCTCAGATTGGTAAAGCTTTCCGTAACGAGATTGTAGCCCGCCAATTCATTTTCCGTATGCGTGAGTTTGAACAGATGGAGATGCAATTCTTCGTAAAACCTGGTACTGAGCTGGAGTGGTTCCCCAAATGGAAAGAAATTCGTTTGAAATGGCATAAAGCATTAGGTTTCGGTGATGATCATTACCGTTTCCATGACCACGACAAACTGGCACATTATGCCAACGCAGCTACAGACATCGAATTCCTGATGCCGTTTGGATTCAAGGAAGTGGAAGGTATTCACAGCCGTACGAACTTTGACTTGAGCCAGCACGAGAAGTTCAGTGGCAAGAGTATCAAGTATTTCGATCCGGAATTGAACGAAAGCTATACTCCGTATGTTATTGAAACATCTATCGGTGTGGACCGTATGTTCCTTAGCATTATGAGTGCTGCTTATACAGAAGAAACATTGGAAAGTGGTGAAACTCGTGTCGTGCTGAAATTGCCTGCTGCTCTGGCTCCGGTGAAACTGGCCGTGATGCCGTTGGTGAAGAAAGACGGCCTGCCCGAGAAGGCGCGTGAGATTATGAATGACTTGAAGTTCCATTTCCACTGCCAGTATGATGAGAAAGACAGCATCGGCAAGCGTTACCGTCGTCAGGATGCCATCGGTACTCCATATTGTATCACTGTAGACCACCAGACTTTGGAGGACAATTGCGTAACATTGCGTAATCGTGATACCATGCAGCAGGAGCGTGTGGCTATTTCGGAACTGAACAATATCATTGCCGATAAAGTAAGTATAACAAGTCTGCTGAAGACTTTGCAATAATAAACAGGAATTTATGAATAAAAGTATTCTTTGGCTGATTAGTCTGCTGTTTGTTGCTTCTCTGTCCATTGTTTCATGTAGTGAATCAGATGGAACAGAAGACCCGTATGCAAACTGGGAGGAACGTAATCAGAGATATATTGACTCCATCGCTACAGTGGCGGAAGCTAATCAAGGCAATGAGGTAGGACAATGGAAAATTATCAGATCGTATAAACTTCCTCCTTTGGGATTGAATGAGACAGGAAAGGTGAATGATAATGTTTACTGCAAGATTGTTAAGATTGGTGATGGTACTACAAGTCCGATTGCCACGGATACGGTAGCGGTGAATTATCGTGGTCAGTTTATTAATGGAACAGTCTTTGACCAAAGTTATCAAGGAGAACTTGATCCGGAAACAGCTACTCCAAAGACATTTGTTGCAGGTGGGGTGATTGCCGGATGGAGCACTGCCTTGATGAAAGGATATGGAGGTATGAAAGTAGGAGATCAATGGGAACTTTATATTCCTTATCAATTGGGATATGGAAAGGATGGATATAGTGATATTCCCGGATATTCCACATTGATATTTAATGTAAATTTGGTTGGCATATCCCCGTTGAAAGGTACGGAAAGAAGTGTTGATGATGTATTAGTTGCTGAATAAACAGCTATCATAAAAGATTAAAAGGAGTATTGCAGTTATTGTGATACTCTTTTTTTATGGATGATTTGAGCTATGGCAGTTGAATGAATCGGGTTTTATTTGACGATCTTGTTTTCTTATTTGTGGGACAAACCATTTTTTTGTTTGCTGAAATGTTTTTTGGGGTATGACTAACTGTTTTTCTTCATATGGTTAAGTGCTTTATATGCCCGCTTGCTACGTTCCATTATCTGTAAGGAATGGTTTAAAGGTCGGGGGATAAAAGGCTTATAAGGCTTATTATATCAAAAAGAAGTCTTGACGGGAACAAGGAGATTGTTTTATTTTATCGGGGACAGAATAAAAAAACTTCGTCCTTTCGGTATCCGAAGTGTTTTTTCTTTCAGCATAATGTTGTGGGGATAGTTTGACGGACGAATAACTGTAATAAACGATATAATCTTTATCTTGGTCAATTCATTAAATCAATGATTGGCGCAAAGATAAAGATTATAAAAAAAATTATTTCACAAATTATTTCACGTTTCCTACTTTGATCAAGTATTCGGCAATCTGAACAGCGT
>SKFA01001257.1_pt1 | contig 15141 bp, 11 predicted proteins | sample 4820291 | NCBI WGS metagenome assembly SKFA01 (sample SAMN11008795, study PRJNA524170) | human gut metagenome | isolation source: fecal sample from pouch patient p30 | place: Israel: Tel-Aviv | reverse complement strand
GGGCCTGGCGCTCGGCGGTTTCTGGGCGATGTCGGCCTCGCTTACCATGCGTCTGGTGCCGATGCGCGTGGTGCCGAAAGCGCTATCGATTATTTTCGGCGCGGTATCAATCGCGCTGGTGATCGCCGCCCCGTTGGGCAGTTTCCTTGGCGGGCTTATCGGCTGGCGCAACGTCTTTAACGGCGCGGCGGTGATGGGCGTGCTGTGTACGCTCTGGGTGCTGAAAGCGCTGCCGTCGCTGCCCGGTGAATCGGCTTCTCAGCAGCAAAATATGTTTGGTCTGCTGAAGCGTCCGGGGGTGATGGCCGGAATGTGCGCCATTTTCATGGCTTTTGCCGGACAGTTCGCCTTCTTTACCTATATTCGCCCTGTGTACATGACCCTCGCCGGGTTTGATGTCGACGGCCTGACGCTGGTGCTGCTGAGCTTTGGTATCGCCAGCTTTATCGGCACCTCGCTCTCCTCGGTGCTGCTCAAGCGTTCGGTGAAAGCGGCGCTGGCGATTGCGCCGCTGGTGCTGACCGCCTGCGCGGTGGCGCTGGTGCTGTGGGGAGAGAGCAAAATCATCGCCTCGACGGTGGCGATTATCTGGGGCTTCGCGTTTGCGCTGATCCCGGTGGGGTGGTCAACGTGGATCACCCGTTCCCTCTCCGATCAGGCGGAAAAAGCCGGGTCGATTCAGGTGGCGGTGATCCAGCTGGCCAACACCTGCGGCGCCGCGGTCGGCGGCATTGCGCTTGACCACTTAGGGCTGCTGTCGCCGCTGGTGTTGTCAGGGATATTGATGCTGTTTACCGGCCTGCTGGTGGCGGCCAAAGTGAAGGTGAATTCACCCGCTTAAGGCCGCTCGCCTTTTGCCAGCCGGGCATTGATGTTGGCAATCACTTCCGGCAGGTCCGCCAGGGTATCAACCACATAATGCGCCCCGGCGGCATACAGTTTGCCTGCCGCCCGCTCGCGGCGGGTGGCGATTTCCGCTTTCGACATCGCCTGGTACTCCTCCCAGGTTGCGCCGAATTCGTTACCGGACACCGCCAGCCCGACGCTCCACATCCCGGCATGTAACCCTTCGCTGATGCCCGGCGCGGCGTCGTCGACCTTCACGCAGTGGGCCACATCGTCTATGCCCAGGGTAATCACGTTCTGCAGCGCCATCCACGGGCCCGGACGACCGCCGGCGGCAAGGTCATCGGTGGCGACCCAGTGGTCCGGGGCGTAGCCCTGGGCGGCGGCGGCCGGTACCAGCTTTTCCATCACCGGACGCGGATAGCCCGAGCAGGAGCCGATCTTCAGGCCCTTGGCGCGCAGCGCGGCGATAGTGTCGACCACGCCGGCAATCGGTGCGGAAAAATCGACAACCTTAGCGATTTGCAGCGGCATAAACGCGGCGTAGATCGCATCGATATCCGCGGCCGTCATCGCGCGGCCGAATTTGGCCTGCCAGCGGCTATCGACAGCAGGGAGTTTGCCCAGCGCCTCAATGTGCTGCCACTTGCCAAGCCCCATCGGCACGCGGGCCTCTTCAAGGGTTATCTCAATATCGAAGGCCTGGCGGAAGGCCTCGACGAAAATTTGCGTCGGGGCGAAAGAGCCGAAGTCTACGGTGGTGCCTGCCCAGTCAAGGATCAGTGCGCTAATACGGTTCATGGCGGTTCCTTATTGTTTCCAGTACATGGCGTTGTCGATAGCCGCCAGCAGGGCGGTGATATCGGCGTCGTAGACTTCGCCAATGTTGCCGATGCGGAAGCAGTCGCTTTGCGATACTTTGCCCGGATAGATAACGAAGCCCTGATCTTTCAGCTTCTGGTAGAAGGTGTGAAAGCGATACTGCGGCGCATCCGGTGAATAAAAGGCGGTAATGATCGGCGAGTGCAGGCTATCGTCGAGCAGCGGCCGGAAGCCGAGCGCGCGCATCCCGGCGACCAGCCGGCGCTGATTGTTGCGGTAGCGCTGATGGCGAGCGCTGACGCCGCCCTCCTGCGCCAGCTCTTTCAGCGCCTGGGCGAAGGCCAGCACGGTATGCGTCGGCGAGGTGAAGCGCCACTTGCCGTGGTTGTCCTCCATGCAGCGCCACTGGGCGTACAGATCCAGCGACAGCGAGCGCGAACGGCCTTTGCAGGCGGCCAGCTCCGCTTCACGGGCAATCACGAAGGCAAAGCCCGGCACGCCCTGAATGCATTTGTTGGCGGAGCTTATCAGGTAATCAATATTTAGCGCGGCGATATCCAGTGGAATGCCGCCGAAGCTGCTCATCGCATCGACGATATAGCGTTTATCGTACCGTTTCGCCAGTTCGGCCACCTCTTCGATCGGATTCAGCATACCGGTGGTGGTTTCGCTGTGTACCATCGCGATATGGGTGATCGCCGGGTCGTTCTGCAGGATCTGTTCGATCGCGGCCGCGTCCGGACGGGAGACTTCGCCGCAGTCGTAAGGGTGGCAGGCGATGCCCATCAGTTGCGCCATCTCAATCATACGCGCGCCATAGGCGCCATTGCTGACGATCAACACTTTGCCCTGTTCGCCGATGACGCTGCCGAGCACCGCTTCGACCGCGTAGCTGCCGCTACCCTGCAGTAGCACCGCCGTATAACCGTCGGCCGGGGTAGCCAACTGCACCAGCTGCTGGCGAATGGTCTGTACCACGCCGAGATTGTAATCATCATCCCAGGTACAGCTATCGAACAACATCGCCTCTTTTACCGTACGGGAGGTGGTTAGCGGGCCGGGGGTCAGCAGCAGGTAGTTCCGTGAAGTCATTTGTCTCACCATTTGGTCTATACCAGATTTATAGTTATCATGGAGACAAAGCCGGGACAGGGTCAAAGGAAATGTGGCGCTGCAACAAAAAATTCATCTGGCTATGTATAATGAGCGCACGAAAAGTGGCAGTGAGTAAACATGAAATCACCCTCTGGCGAGATGCCGCAATACCTGATGATTAAGGCGCAGCTGCAGGCGCGTATTCAAAACGGCGCCCTCAAAAGCGGCGACAAGCTGCCTTCCGAGCGCGAGCTGTGCGCGCTGTTCAACACGACGCGGATTACGGTGCGTGAGAGCCTGGCGCAGCTGGAGGCCAGCGGCGTGATTTACCGCGCCGACCGCCGCGGCTGGTTTGTGACGCCGGAGCGTCTATGGCTGGATCCGACGCAAAATACCAACTTCCACAAGCTGTGTCTCGAGCAGGGTCGCGAACCGAAAACGGTGCTGCTTGATGGCCGCCTGGCTGCCGTGCCGCTGGATGTGATGGCGCCGCTGGCGCTGCAGCCCTTCGATCAGGTCTACCTGCTGACCCGGCTGCGCTATGCCGACGGGCGTCCGGTGTGCTACTGCGAAAACCACTGTCTGCCCGCGCGGGTGCCTGAGCTGCTGCGCCACGATCTCAACGGCAGTCTGACCGAGATTTATCAAACTCACTACGACCTGATCTATACCAGTATGCATCTGTCGTTTTATCCCACCTCAATGCCGCCGCAGGCCGCCGAGGCGCTGGGGGTGATGGAGGGGCGCCCGGCGCTGCTGTTGCGCAGGCTGAATTACGATCAGCACGGGCGTATTCTCGACTACGATATCGAATACTGGCGGCATGATAGCCTGCGGATCGAAGTCGATACCCATTGATTTTATTAGTTAAATTTTTTCATCTCCCCGGTGGCGCTAGCGCTTACCGGGGCTACGCATCCCGCTCGTTTTAACTCCTTCGACATACTTCTTTCATCGTTTTGTCATAAACCCTCGGTAGCGTGAAGCTAAATCTGGTCTACACCAGAATAACTAACTGCGATGAGGCTTACACGATGAAACTCTCCCGACTTGCTCTGCTGTCCCTGTTCGCGCTGACCAGCTCTCCGGTTTGGGCGGACGGCGTCGTCACGGTTTACTCCGCCGACGGCCTGCATGACGGCGATAACAGCTGGTATCAGAGCCAGTTCGCTGCCTTCACCAAAGCGACGGGCATCAAAGTGCAGTATGTGGAAGGCGGCTCCGGCGCGATCGTCGAGCGTCTGGCCAAGGAGCGCACCAATCCGCAGGCTGATGTGCTGGTCACGGTGCCGCCGTTTATCCAGCGCGCCGCGAAAGAGCAATTGCTGGCAACCTTTACCCCGCAGGGAAGCGCGCAGATCCCCGGCGCTAACGACCGTTACGCGCCGCTGGTGAACAACTATCTGACCTTCATCTATAACAGCCAGTTGCTGAAAACCGCGCCGGCCAGCTGGCAGGATCTGCTGGATAGCCGCTACAAGAACAAGTTGCAGTACTCCACGCCGGGTCAGGCGGGCGACGGTACCGCGGTGATGCTGCAGGCGTTCCACAGCCTCGGCGGTAAAGACGCCGGCTTCGAGTATCTGGGCAAGCTGCAGGCCAATAACGTTGGCCCATCGGCCTCGACCGGTAAGCTGACGGCGCTGGTCAACAAAGGCGAGCTGTACGTCGCCAACGGCGATCTGCAGATGAACCTGTCGCAGATGGCGCGTAACCCGAACGTTAAAATTTTCTGGCCGGCGGATGACAAAGGCGAGCGCAGCGCGCTGGCGCTGCCCTACACCATCGGGCTGGTACAGAACGGACCGAACAGCGAAAACGGCAAAAAGCTGATCAATTTCCTGCTGGATAAACCGGCGCAATCCAGCGTCAGCGCGCGCTCCTGGGGCCTGCCGGTACGCAACGATGTAGCGCCGGATGATGCTAACTTTAAGGCGGCGAAAGCGGCGCTCGACGGCGTGAAGAGCTGGGAACCTAACTGGGACGATGTCGCGGTATCGCTGTCGGCTGACATTGCCCGCTGGCATAAAGTGACCGATAGCGAGTAAGCCTGATGTTGATGAAAACCACCGTCACTTCTTCCCCGTCGCTGGCGGGGACGTCCGGGATCACCCTGGACTCGCTGCGCGTTTCATACCACGGCAACGTGGTCTTAAAACCGCTGTCATTGACCATTGAGCCCGGTGAGGTGCTGGCGCTGATTGGCCCTTCCGGTTCCGGGAAAACCACGGTTCTGCGGGCGATTGCCGGTTTTGTGCAACCGGCTGGCGGGCGGATCCTGATCGGCGATACTGACGTCACCCAGTTGCCGCCGTACAAACGCGGGCTGGCGATGGTGGTGCAGAACTACGCGCTGTTCCCGCATATGAAGGTGGAAGATAACGTTGCTTTCGGCCTGCGGGCGCAAAAGCAGCCCAGGGGGCTTATCGCCGAGCGGGTGACTGAAGCCTTAAAAATCGTCGGCATGGCGGATTACGCCACCCGCTACCCGCATCAGCTTTCCGGCGGCCAGCAGCAGCGCGTGGCGATAGCCCGCGCGATTGCCGTGCGTCCTCGGGTGCTATTGCTTGATGAACCGCTGTCGGCGCTGGATGCGCAAATTCGCCATAACATGGTGGAAGAGATTGCCCGCCTGCATCGCGAACTGCCGGAGCTCACCATCCTCTACGTCACCCACGATCAGACCGAAGCGCTGACCCTGGCGGACAAAATCGGCATCATGAAAGACGGGTCGCTGATCGCCCACGGTGAAACGCACGAGCTGTACCACTATCCGCCGAACCGCTTTAGCGCCGAATTCCTCGGCCGCGCCAATATCCTGCAGGCGACGGCGCTGAAAGACAGCCCCGAGCCGGGGCTGGTTAGCGTAAGCTGCGGCGGCGGCCTGATTAACGCCTTCAGCCGGGGCGGCCTGCATGGCAACAAAAAGCTGTTATGCATTCGCCCGCAGCACATGAGCCTGGCGCCGCGATCGGCAACCAGTAATCGCCTCAACGCCACCCTGACGTCGGTGCACTGGCAGGGCGATCTGACGCATCTGCTGTGCGATGTTGCCGGCGAAGCGGTGCGGATCGTCATGACTCAGGTCAACCCACTGCCGCGCGCGGGGGACAAGCTGTCGCTCTACTTCGAACCTGGCGATGCGGTTCTGATCGAGGTGCAATGATGGCGCAAACCCTCACGCTTGCGCGTCCGGCGCGAAACCTACGCCCTTACCTGTGGCTGGCGTTGCCGCTGCTGGTGCTGGCGACGCTGTTTTTCTATCCGCTGCTGCTGATCGCCGAACAGGCGCTGCGCGACGCCAGCGGCAACCTGAGCCTCGAGACCTTCTGGCAGGTGATTGACTCAAAACGCTTTATTGGCGCGTTGCTCAATACCTTACAGATTGCGGTGTTCGCTACCCTTGGCTGCCTGGTGCTCGGCAGCGTCCTGGCGCTGATTCTGGTGTTTATTCCGTTTCCCGGCAGCCAACTGGTGAGCCGGGTCATTGATACTTTTATTGCGCTGCCGACTTTTCTTATCACTCTCGCGTTCACCTTTATTTACGGCTCGGCGGGGCTGCTCAACGGCACCCTGATGGCGCTGTTTGCTTTTGAACTGCCGCCGGTAGACTTCCTCTATTCGATTAACGGCGTGATTCTGGCGGAGATTACCGTCTTTACGCCGCTGGTGATGCGTCCGTTGATGGCGGGATTGCGGCAGATAGATAAGAGCCAGCTGGAAGCGGCGAGTATTCTCGGCGCTCATCCGTTACGGGTGATTACCCAGGTTATCTTCCCGGCGGCGCTCCCGGCGCTGATGGCGGGCGGCAGCCTGTGCCTGCTATTGACCACTAACGAGTTCGGGATCGTGCTGTTTATTGGCGCCAAAGGGGTCAATACCCTGCCGATGATGGTCTACAGCAAGGCGATTCTGGAGTCGGATTACAGCGTGGCCTGCATGATTGCGCTGATCAATATTCTGCTGTCGCTGGGGCTGTTTATGCTCTATCGGCTGGCGGCGGCGCGCACTGGCGTAAGGAGTTAACGATGTTGATTTGGTCGCGTAAAGGCCGCGCGGCGGCGGGCGCGCTGGCGGTGACGCTTTTTGCCGGCGTTTTCCTGCTGCCGCTGGCGGTGATTTTACTCTCCAGCCTGAGTAAACAATGGAACGGCCTGCTGCCCACCGGCTTTACCTTTGCTCACTTTGTTAACGCCTTTCGCGGCGCGGCGTGGGATTCGCTGTTTTCGAGCCTGATGGTGGGCTTCTGCGCCAGCCTGTTGGCGCTGCTGTGCGGGATGTGGGCGGCGCTGGCGCTGCGCCAGTATGGCGCGACGCTACAGAAATATCTTGGCCTGGCGTTTTATCTGCCCAGCGCCATCCCCTCGGTTTCCGTCGGGCTGGGCATTCTGGTGGCGTTTAGCCAGGGGCCGCTGCAGATGAACGGCACCTTCTTTATCGTTCTGGCGGCGCACTTCGTGCTGATCTCCGCCTTTACCTTCAGCAACGTAACGACCGGGCTGGCGCGTATTTCCGCTGATATTGAAAACGTCGCCTCCAGCCTGGGCGCTTCGCCGTGGTATCGCCTGCGCCATGTGACGCTGCCGCTGATGACGCCGTGGATGATCTCGGCGCTGGCGCTGAGCCTGTCGTTGTCGATGGGAGAGCTAGGGGCGACGGTGATGATCTATCCGCCGGGCTGGACGACGCTGCCGGTGACCATTTTCAGCCTCACCGATCGCGGCAATATCGCCGATGGCTCGGCGCTGACCATTGTGCTGGTGGGCGTCACGCTGCTGTTGATGATGAAGCTTGAGCGTATCGCCCGCCGATTAAGCCAGAGATAAAGAATTGATGACGCCACCAGGGCACGGGTCTGACTGCCCGGCGGCGCTGCGCTTGCCGGTCCTGGGGTGGGGTCCCACAGGAAGGAACGTAGGCCGGATAAGGCATTGATGCCGCCATCCGGCATAAATGGAGCGCACCAGTTGTAGCCCGGCTAAGCGTAGCGCCAGCCGGGAACGCTCCTTCAACAACGCTCTCGCATCAGAACCACGCCTCAAACATCCCGCCGACGTTCAGCGAATCCAGCTGCTGGTCTTTGGTGTTGTTGACCTTCGCGGTATGCTCGTTGTCCACCTGGCCGCCGGTCACATAGAAGCGCAGCATCGGACGGAACTCCGGCCCCATGCCGATGGCGATGTTCTGCGACAGCGTCAGCTTCCAGCCGTGGTTATCCCCGCCCTGGTCGTAATCCACGCGCTGGTAGCCCGCTTCCAGCCAGGTGGAGTGCACGTCGTTCCAGAAGTACATCGGCCGGACGATGGCGCCGTAGTTTTTGCGGTTGTCGGTATTATCTTTGCCGTTGTCGTAGTCGTGGAAGGCCAGCAGATATTCCACCTGCGCCTGCTGGGTGAACTTATGGCTGCCCTCGAAGCTGGCGTAGACCGTGGTCAGGTCGTCGGTTTTGTTATAGACGCTGTTATCCGAGTTGTCGGAATAGCGCAGGATCACCTTGTTCACCCCGCTGTCGTTGGTGTGGCTCAGCACCAGCCCGCCCTGCCAGGCTTCGAGACGCGCGTCGCTGTCCACCGCCTTCGAGTCAAAGCCGTAGTTGGCGTACACCTCGACGTCGATCGGCCCGGCCTTGATGTTGTGGGTTTTGGTGGTCAGCGCGTAGTGGCCGTTGTCGCCGGTGTCGGAGCTGCCGGTACAGGTGATGCGCGACGGGTTGGTCTCATCGGCCATCACTTCCGGACTACAGGATTTCACCTGCGAGACCGCCGCCACGTCGAACTGCACGCCGCCGATATCAAAGTTCTTCACCCCGGCGCCCTGGCCGTCGTGGTTCATCCAGAAGTAGTCGTTGATCCCCTGTTGCGGACGCTGGTGGAAGTCGCGGCCGGCCCAGAGATAGGCGTTGGGGTTGGATTCCAGCACGTTGGTGACCCCGACGTAGGCCTTCTTCAGGTTAACTTCGTCGCTCCAGTGGTCGAACATCACGTTAAGATCCCAGATAGCCCCCTGCGCGCTTTTGAAGGCCTTGCTGATCTGGAATTCGCCGCCGTTGCTTTCGTTGCCCAGACGGCCGATCGCCGAGGCGCCGTTATAGGAGCCGTCGACGCCGACATATTTCTGGTCGCCGGTCTGGAAGTGGGCGCCATAGCGGGCGTAGCCGCTGAACTTGAGGCCGAACGGAATGGCCATATCCGGCGAGGCGGCGGTGGTTTCCGGGTTAGTAATCACGTCGACCTTTTTGTTGGCCGCGGCGTCGATTTTTGCCTGGCGGTCGGCCAGCGCTTTATCAACGGCTTTGGCGACGATGGCGTCGATCTGTTCCTGAGTAAATTCTTGGGCCATTACAGAGGTAAGCGGAAAAAACGCGGCGATAACCGCCATGGTTAATGGAAGCTTTTTTATCATTGTCATGAGTTTCTCAATATAGGTTAATTTTATTCAGACAATAACCAGCCTATTCTGAGCTGACAGAATATGTCGCTATCATCAGAACAAGTTATTTTTTATTTTGTACGATCACAGAGGCATTACACAATTATCGTCACCCTTCCTCCTTCGCTGATATTAAACAGGTGGGCTTTCGCCACTGACAAAAAAAAACACAGCACGAACCAATAAACGCTATTTCCCGGCAGCGGATAGACGGCGGAATACATGCCCCCGCGGGGGCATGTCAGCAAAAATTAACCAAAGATATAGGTATTGACGAGATTTTCGAGTAATTCCTGACGCCCGCTCTGAGGCTGCGGATTCAGATTATGCTGCTCAGCGTATCGGGCAATATTATCCAGCGACATCTGCCCGCTCATAATTTTCTGCCCCAGCTCGCCCTGCCAGCCGGCATAGCGTTTTGCCAGACCCTGATCGAGCTTGCCATCTTCAATCATGCGCGCGGCCAGCTTGAGGGACAGCGCCATCACGTCCATGGCGCCAATATGGCCATAGAACATGTCGTATTTGTCGGTGCTCTGCCGACGAACTTTGGCGTCAAAGTTCAGGCCGCCGGTGGTGAATCCCCCGGCTTTAAGGATCTCGTACATCACCAGGGTATTTTCTTCCACGCTGTTCGGGAACTGATCGGTATCCCAGCCGAGCTGCGCATCGCCGCGGTTGGCATCAACGGAGCCGAAAATGCCCAGCGCGATGGCGCTGGCGATTTCATGGTGGAAAGAGTGCCCCGCCAGAGTGGCGTGGTTGGCTTCAATGTTCACCTTGATCTCATTTTCCAGACCAAACTGCTTCAGGAAACCATACACCGTCGCGACATCGTAATCGTACTGATGCTTGGTGGGCTCCTGCGGTTTCGGCTCGATAAGCAGCGTGCCGCCAAAGCCAATCTTATGCTTGTGCTCCACCACCATCTGCAGGAAGCGGCCAATCTGCTCACGCTCCTGGCGCAGGTCGGTATTCAGCAGGGACTCGTAACCTTCGCGGCCGCCCCACAGCACATAGTTTTCGCCGCCGAGCTGGTGGGTGGCATTCATGGCGGTCACTACCTGCGTGGCCGCCCAGGCAAATACCTCCGGATCGGGGTTGGTCGCCGCCCCGGCGCCGTAGCGCGGGTGGGTAAAGCAGTTGGCGGTGCCCCACAGCAGTTTCACGCCGGTTTGCTGCTGTTTCTCCGCCAGTACCTCGGTCATCACGGCGAAATTATGCAAATACTCTTTCAGCGACGCGCCTTCTGGCGAGACGTCGACATCGTGGAAGCAGTAATACGGCACGTTGAGCTTGTAGAAAAATTCAAACGCCACGTCCGCTTTGCGTTTGGCCATTTCCAGCGCATCGCCCGCGGCCTGCCAGGGACGCTCAAACGAGCCGGCGCCAAACATATCCGCGCCATTCCAGCAGAAATTATGCCAATAACAGGCGGCAAAACGCAGATGATCTGCCATGCGTTTTCCCAGCACGATTTCATCCGGATTATAGTGGCGAAACGCCAGCGGATTATCGGTTTTGGGTCCGGCAAAGCGAACGCGATCTACCTGGTCAAAATAGGTTTGCATGATGAACTCCGAAATTGAGAAACAGGAAAATTAACAACTGTGACACATCGTGTATTCTCATCGTCGGTTGCTCAATTACGTTATTTCACTCGGCGATTGAGAAAATGCTCAAATGTGAGCCATCTCGCAAATAAAACTATTTTAAATATCTCGCTTCGCGCGCGTATAGAGTACACTTCCTGGGGAATTCAGGTATCCATACCAAATTAAAATGCCGGTTTTGTCGCAATGCCTGCCTGCCCAAAAATTAGCGGCGGATAACGGTTCAACGCAGGCGATACAGGCCTTTGCTTCGAGGATCACAGAAGTAAAAAAACATAATTACGTAATTTAAAAACGTAATAGATTCTTCCAGGTCAACTGTGTCAGAAAGTGTTTCACCTACACAAAACAAACCGGAGTCTGCTTAGAATGAGTAAAAACATAATGCACAGTCGGCATGATGAATATCATAAATTAACCCGCGGAGAACGAATTGGTTATGGCATGGGCGACTTTGCGCAAAACCTGGTTTTCGGCACAATTGGGGGTTTTCTGGCTTTGCATATGCTGACGGTAAATACCATCAGCACGGCAACGGCAGGCTTTATTTTTCTTTTTGTCCGCATCATTAATGTGTTTTGGGATCCGATGGTCGGAACCTATGTGGATAAACGAACCTCGAAAGCAGGAAAATATCGCCCCTGGCTGTTACGAGCCGGCGTGCCGCTGGTGATCCTGTCGGCATTACTGTTCGCGCCAATTCCTGGGGTGAAAGGTTCGGTGGCTTTCGCCTTTATTATTTATCTGGCGCTGGACCTGGTTTATTCCTTAGTCAATATTCCCTATGGCTCGCTGAATGCCTCGCTGACCCGCGACCCGGAATCGATCGATAAGCTGACCAGTACCCGCATGATGCTGGCCAACAGCGCCAACCTGCTGGTCTATACCCTGTTCCCGATGTTTGTGCAGATGGCGGCGCCGAAAGATCGCAGCCTGAAAGACACCGGCTTTTTTGGCCTTGAGCTGAATCTCGGCAACTATACCGATCCGTCAGCGAACTACGCCTGGTTCGGCGTGTACGCCATCTATATGATCATCGGCGCGGTGGCCCTGTTTATCTGCTACAAATGCACCAAAGAACGCGTTGTCGCGACCGCCGAGCAGACCGCCAACGTCAAAACTACCGACCTTTTCCACGAGCTCAGACATAACCGTCCGCTGGTTATTCTCGGCATGTTCTTTATGCTGGCCTTTACCTTCATGTTCTTCATGAACACCGTTAACGGCTTCTTCAACCAGTTCGTCGTCGGCCACTCCGAATGGATGGGCGCCGTGGGTCTCGTCGCGTCTATTCCCGGCATCGCCTTCCCGGTGTTCTGGCCGAAACTGAAAAAAATCTTTGGTAAAAAAGGCTTCTTCCATCTGTTCCTCGCCATGTTCATCGTCGGCGAACTGCTGACCTACGTCTGGTCCCGCGAAGGGATGCACGACGCCCTGTGGCTGGCCTACATCGCCACCTTTATTAAACAGTGGGGCTTAACCTCCGCCACCGGCTTTATGTGGGCGCTGGTACCGGAAGTTATCGCGTACGGCGAATTAAAATCGGGCAAACGCAATGCCGCCATTATCAATGCCATTATGGGACTCTTCTTCAAGATCGGCTTCACCATCGGCGGCGCTATCCCGCTGTGGCTGCTGGCGGTGTATGGATTTAATGAAAGCGGCGCCGTGCAGAGCGCCAGCGCCATCGACGGGATCATTATGACCGCGGTGTGGATCCCAATTGCGCTGGCCGCTATTTCGATGGTGATCATGCAGGTTTATCCGATCTCCGATAAACATGTTACCGACATCAACCGTCAGCTGGATGAGATCCGCGTGTAGTTAAAAAAATTATAAATCAGACCGATCCTTAACTTTCCATTTTAAAAGGTGTAATGAAATGTCACTTATTCAAAACCCGATATTACGCGGCTTTAATGCCGACCCCAGTATTATTCGCGTCGAGGATACGTACTATATTGCCAACTCGACGTTTGAGTGGTTCCCGGGCGTGCGTTTACATGAGTCGAAAGACCTGAAAAACTGGAACCTGCTGCCTTCGCCGCTCTCCACCACCACCCTGCTGGATATGAAGGGCAACCCCTCCTCCGGCGGCATTTGGGCGCCGGCGCTCTCCTGGGCCGACGGGCAATTCTGGTTGGTGTATACCGATGTGAAGGTCACCGAAGGCGCCTTTAAAGACATGACCAACTACCTGACCACGGCGAAGGATATTCGGGGCCCGTGGAGCGACCCGATCAAGCTGAACGGCGTCGGGTTTGACGCCTCGCTGTTCCATGATGACGATGGCCGGAAATATATCGTCCAGCAAACCTGGGATCACCGGGAGTACCATCACCCCTTCGATGGCATTACCTTAACGGAGCTGGATACCAACACGCTGAAGTTAATGCCGGAAACCGCGCGCACCATTTACCGCGGTACCGCCGTGGCGCTGGTCGAGGGGCCGCACCTCTATAAACTGAACGGTTATTACTATCTGTTTGCCGCCCAGGGCGGCACCGTGTTTACCCACCAGGAGGTGGTGGCGCGGTCGAAAACCCTCGAGGCCGACAGCTTCGAAACCGAGCCGGGCGACGTGTTCTTAACCAACGTCGATACCCCGGACAGCTACATCCAGAAACAGGGACATGGCGCGCTGGTCTCCACCCCGGGAGGCGAATGGTATTACGCTTCGCTCTGCGCCCGGCCGTGGAATCGCCCGGGGGAATCCATCTACGACCCGCGCGGCTGGTCAACCCTCGGCCGGGAAACCGCGATCCAGAAAGTATACTGGGACGACGAGGGCTGGCCGCGTATTGAAGGCGGTCACGGCGGGAAAACCTTCGTCGAAGGGCCGAAAGACGCCATCTTCACCGAAAGCGCCAGCGATAATAGCCAGCAGGATGACTTTACGTCGCCAGCGCTCGATCCGAACTGGAATACCCTGCGGGTGCCGTTTACGGCCAAAATGGGCACCACCGGCAACGGCAAATTAACCTTAATCGGCCAGGGTTCGTTAGCCAATACGCATGACCTGTCGCTGATTGCCCGCCGCTGGCAGGCCTTCTATTTTGACGCCGCGGTGAAGGTGAAATTCGAGCCCTTCAGCTACCAGCAGATGGCCGGGTTAACGAATTACTATAACGACCGCCACTGGAGCTTTGTCTTCCTGACCTGGAATGAAATTAACGGCAAGGTCATCGAAGTCGGCGAAAATAACCGCGGGAAATACACGTCGTACCTGAAAGATAACGCCATCAAGGTGCCGGACGGCGTCGAATACGTCTGGTTCCGGACCAAGGTCCGCAAGCAGACCTACAGCTATGAATACAGCTTCGATGGCGTGTCGTTCACCGAGATCCCGGTCCAGCTGGATGCCGCGGTACTGTCCGATGACTATGTGTTGCAGAGCTACGGCGGGTTCTTTACCGGGGCGTTCGTCGGCCTGGCGGCGGTAGACTACGCCGGGTACGGCACCCAGGCTGAGTTTTATCAGTTCGAGTATCAGGAGCTGGGCGATAGGTTAGCGGCCGATGGGAGCTATAGCTGGGAGGCTGGCGAGACGCGGGATAAGTAAGAGAAAGCTGGCCCACGCTACCGGTGAGGTAGCGTGGGGTTTGTGGTGTGTGTGATGTAATTAAAGCGAGCGCTGTAGGATGTCAGTCTGTGGGGCGCAGCCGGGCCTTCAGCTCTTCTGGGGTAAACGGCGGATCTCGCCGGTGCAGCATTGCATGGCAATTGGGACAAACCGGGATCAGATCGGTTTCAGGGTTCAGACGGTAGTCCTGCTTTATTCCGGACAGCGGAATGAGATGGTGGATATGGATAAAACCCTGGCCGATTTCGCCATAGCGGCTGGCCATATCCAGACCGCATACCTGACACCGGCAGCCGTGCAGGCGAAGCGCCGCCTGACGAGCCTGGCGGTCGCGCTCATAGCGATTGACCACCACCTGCATCGCCGCCCCTTCCACGAACTCCATAGTCGTCTGTCCCTCATCGGGGAAAAGCGCAGCCTCGTCATCGCCAGCGCCCTGCGACGCGATCGTAAATCCTTGCTCCAGTAACAGGCGCACGCATTTGGATTTAATCCCCCCGCTGAAATCCGCCGGGGTAAATTCCGTTCCCGTGGCAAGCGTGGCCGCTAACCCGACGATGGCTTTTGAAGGATACCGACGCCCCTCAAACTCGATCTCGTACAGACGCGCGCTTTTAAACTGATGCGCAACGCCTGCGTCGTAAGCGCGAATGGCGGCGATGGGCTTTGTTGAATAAATCAGATTTCGGGTAAGTCTCCCCCGTAGCGGGTTGTGTTTTCAGGCAATACGCACGCTTTCAGGCATACCTGCTT
>SKFA01000237.1_pt2 | contig 15256 bp, 10 predicted proteins | sample 4820291 | NCBI WGS metagenome assembly SKFA01 (sample SAMN11008795, study PRJNA524170) | human gut metagenome | isolation source: fecal sample from pouch patient p30 | place: Israel: Tel-Aviv | reverse complement strand
CGCGCCCGGGGGATCCGTGAGGTTCCCGTGCGCGGCGAGCTGTCGGGAGGCATCACGAGCCGAGCGGCCATCGAGGCCGGGCTGGCGATGGGCCCCGAGCGCCTCAACATCGCGACGCAGGCTCTGGGCGACATCGACGCTGTGTGCGAGGCCGTCGACGCTTTCGGCGAGCGCGTCGCCGTCTGCCTGGACGTGCGCGGTGATCGCTGGGCCGCGCGCGGCGGCAGTGGCGAGGGCGGCAACATCTGGGAAGCCCTGCGCGTCCTGAAGAACGATTCCTTCGAAGGCAAGACCGTCGTCATCTCCGGCTCCGGCAACGTGGCCATCTTCGCCACCGAGAAGGCCCAGGCCCTCGGCGCGAAGGTCGTCACCGCCTCCGATTCCAACGGCTACGTCTACGATCCGGACGGCATCAAGCTCGACATCGTCAAGGACATCAAGCTCGGCCACCGCGGCCGCATCAAGGAGTACGCGGAGCGTGTTCCGGGTGCCGAATACCACGAGGGCTGCAAGGGCGTGTGGACCGTGCCGTGCGACATCGCGCTGCCGTGCGCCACCCAGAACGAAATCGATGAGGAGTCCGCCAAGGCCCTCGTCGCCAACGGCTGCAAGGTCGTGTGCGAAGGCGCCAACATGCCGTCCACCCCGGAGGCAATCGCCGTCTATCAGGACAACGGCCTGCTGTACGGCCCGGCAAAAGCCGCCAACGCAGGTGGCGTGGCTGTGTCCGGCCTTGAGATGAGCCAGAACTCCTACCGCCTTTCCTGGACGTTCGAAGAGGTGGACAACAAGCTCAAGTCCATCATGGAGAACATCGTCGCCAATTCCCTGGCCGCCGCCAAGGAGTACGGCCATGAGGGCGATCTGATGCTCGGCGCCAACGCCGCCGGCTTCGTCAAGGTCGCCAACGCCATGGTCGCCCAGGGCGTGCTCTGATCGTCTTTCACAATCCGTTTCAACGGTCCGTGCGATTCGTTCGCACGGACCGTTTTCATATGCGTTACGGCATAACGCGCAACGCAGTATGACGATTGCATAAAAGCGACCGCATAATCGCGATTACATAAGAAAAGACGGCGCCTCCCGAAGTAGGGAAGCGCCGTCTTCTTATGTTGCACGAACGGCTTACGTTGCGCAAGCGCCGTACGAACGCCGTATGACGAATCGATCAGTCGTCGCCGAGCGTCACGTGGATGCCGCCGACCAGCGTGCTCACCACGTTGTACAGCAGCGTGAGAATCACCACCAGCACGGTGAACAGCACCACTTCGATGATGGAGAAGATGGTGACCGCGCTCAGCACGGTGCTCAGCGAAAGCACGTTGGCAAGGTCGAATCCGCCGGCGTCAAGACCGGTGGAGGACACGATCTGCGTCACCTGATCGAACACGCCGACCACGTTCAGCAGCAGCCACAGCAGCGTCACCGCGACGATCTGGATGATGCCTCCCGCGATGGAAAGCATGAACGCCACCTTGGCCGCGGACCATGCGTCGATGCGGGTCAGGGACAGGCTCATGCGGCGGGCGCGAGGCGCGCCACGACGCGCTTTTTCACGAACCTTCACACCGCCGGACGCGGCGGCCATGTTCTCATGCGCCTGAGACTGTTCCGTACCGCTCAACGGCTGGCTGGATGCGGAACGGGCCACGCGTGGGGCCTGCGCCCCTGCCTGCGCCTGATGGCTTTCATTGTTCTCGCTCATCGTTGCTCCTTGCAGAATCTTGCCTACTTCTAGCCGAGGCTACCAGTTTTCGCAGACGATTCCCCGCCTGTGTCTCAGGCCTCTACATTCTCGCCATCGCCGGCATCGGAAGTGGCTTCCGTACCGGTTTCAGCAGAGTTTTCAGTAGTGGTTTCGGCTTGCGATTGCGCGGCTGCGTCGTTCTGGACTGCTCCGTTTTCCGCGGCGGCCTGCTCGGCGTCATCCTCGTCGGTCTCCTCGTTACGTGCTATGGAGATGATTTCGTCGTTCTTGTCAGGCTTGGCGAGCGTCACACCCTGGGTGGTACGTCCGGTGCGCTTGACTTCGGCGACGTTGGAGCGGATGACCTTGCCGGACTTCATGATGGCCATGATCTGGTCGGATTCCTCCACGATCACGGCGCCCACCAGGGAGCCACGGCCTTCGGCGAGCTGCACGGCCTTGACGCCGTAGCCGTTACGGCCCTGCAGACGGTATTCGCTGATGGCGGTGCGCTTGGCGAAGCCCTCGTTGGTGACCACGAGCAGGTCCTTGTCGGAGTCGCCCCACACCACGTCCATAGCCAGCAGTTCGTCGCCGTCGCGGAACTTCATGCCCTGCACGCCGGCAGTCTGGCGGCCCATCGGGCGCAGCTGCTCGTCGTTGGCTTCGAACTTCAGGCTCATGCCCTGCTTGGAGACGAGGATGATGTCGTCATCCGCGTTGCACAGCGCGGCACCGATCAGCTCGTCGGCGTTCTCGCCGTTCTCGTCGGTCATGAGTCGTACCGCAATCAGACCACCCTGACGCGGGGAGTCGTATTCGGCGAGCGCGGTCTTCTTGACCTTGCCGGAACGGGTGGCGAGCACCAAGTACTTGGCCACGTCGTAGTTCGGAATCGACAGCACGGTCTGGATCGTCTCGTCCGGGCCGAACTGCAGCAGGTTCGCCACGTGCTGTCCCTTGGAATCGCGGGAGCCTTCCGGCAGCTCGTATGCCTTCAGACGGTACACGCGGCCCTTGTTGGTGAAGAACAGCAGCCAGTTGTGCGTGCTGGTCAGGAAGAAGTGGTCCACCACGTCGTCCTCGCGCAGCTTGGCGCCCTTGATGCCCTTGCCGCCGCGGTGCTGCGCGCGGTATTCGTCGGCCTTGGTGCGCTTGATGAAACCGGAGTGGGTCACGGTGACGACCACGTTTTCTTCGGCGATCAGGTCTTCGACGTTCATCTCGCCGGAGTACGGCAGAATCTTGGTACGGCGTTCGTCGCCATACTTGGCGACGATTTCGTCCAGCTCGTCGCCGACGATCTTGCGCTGGCGTTCCGGCTTGGCGAGGATGTCGTTGTAGTCGGCGATCTTGCGCATGAGCTCGTTGTGCTCGTCGAGGATCTTCTGACGTTCCAGGGCGGCCAGTCGGCGCAGCTGCATGGCGAGGATGGCGTCGGCCTGCACCTCGTCCACGTCAAGCAGGTCCATAAGGCCCGTGCGGGCGGTCTCCGCGGACTCGGAGGCACGGATGAGGGCGATGACCTCATCGATCATGTCAAGGGCCTTCAGATAGCCCTGCAGGATGTGGTCGCGTTCCTCGGCCTCGCGCTTGAGGTAGGCGGTACGGCGTGCGATGACTTCGAGCTGGTGGTTTACCCAATGACGGATGAACGCATCCAGGGACAGCGTGCGCGGCACACCGTCGACCAGTGCCAGCATGTTCGCGCCGAAGGTCTGCTGCAGCTGGGAATGCTTGTACAGGTTGTTGAGCACGACCTTCGGCACGGCGTCGCGCTTGAGCACGAGCACGAGGCGCTGGCCAGTACGGCCGGAGGTTTCGTCGCGCATGTCGGCGATGCCTTGGATCTTGCCGTCGCGCACCGCTTCGCGGATGGACACGACCAGACGATCCGGGTTGACCTGGTACGGCAGTTCGGTGATCACGAGGCACATGCGGCCCTTGATCTCCTCGGTGTTCACCACGGCTCGCATGGTGATGAGGCCACGGCCGGTACGGTACGCCTGTTCGATGCCCTTATGGCCGAGAATCGTGGCGCCGGTAGGGAAGTCCGGTCCCTTGATGATGCGGATCAGGTTGTCGAGCAGTTCCTCACGGCTCGCGTCCGGATGGTCGAGCGCCCAATGCACGCCTTCTGCCACCTCGCGCATGTTGTGCGGAGGAATGTTGGTCGCCATGCCGACGGCGATGCCGGACGAGCCGTTGCACAGCAGGTTCGGGAAGCGGGCCGGCAGCACGGTCGGCTCCTGCGTCTTGCCATCGTAGTTCGGCAGGAAATCGACGGTGTCCTTGTCGATGTCACGCACCATTTCCATGGCGAGCGGCGCCATACGGCATTCCGTGTAACGCATTGCGGCTGCCGGGTCGTCGCCGGGGGAGCCGAAGTTGCCCTGGCCGTCGACGAGCGTGTATCGCATCGACCACGACTGCGCCATACGCACCAACGTGTCGTAGATGGCGGAATCGCCGTGCGGATGGTACTTGCCCATGACTTCGCCGACGACGCGTGCGCACTTGGAGTAGCCGCGGTCGGGGCGGTAGCCGCCGTCGTACATCGCGTAGATCACACGGCGGTGCACCGGCTTCATGCCGTCTCGCACGTCCGGAAGGGCACGATCGACGATGACGGACATGGCGTACGCCAGATAGGATTCGCGCATTTCCTGCTGCAGATCCTTCTTCTGGACGCGTTCGCCGACCATCAGGCCATAATCGGTGTTGTCGGCCTCCTGCGGGCTCAACGGTTCCATGGAGCCGTCAGGCACGAACTGGCCGTCTTCGTTGCTGTTGTTTTCGTCTGCCAATTTCTAATCCTTGCTTTGAAGTCCTGCGAAACCCTACGCGTTTACGCGTCGATCCAGCTGACGTTGCGTGCGTTGCGCTGGATGAACAGACGACGTGGTTCGACTTCGTCGCCCATGAGCATGGAGAAGGTCTCGTCGGCCGCGGCCGCGTCTTCGATCTGCACCTGCTTCAGAATGCGATGGTCAGGATCCATGGTGGTCTCCCACAGTTCCTGGTAGCTCATCTCGCCCAGACCCTTGTAGCGCTGGATGCCTTCGCCCTTCGGCAGCTGGCGGCCCGCGGCCTTGCCTTCGGCGAGCACGCGGTCGCGTTCGGCGTCGGTGTACACGAAGTCGTGCGGGCCCTTGGTCCACTTGAGGCGGTACAGCGGCGGCATGGCCACGTACACGTAGCCGGCGGTGATCATCGGGCGCATGTAGCGGAAGAACAGCGTCAGGTTCAGGGTTGCGATATGCGCGCCGTCCACATCTGCATCGGCCATGATGATGACCTTGTGGTAGCGCACCTTGTTGAGGTCGAAGTCCTCGCCGTAGCCGCCGCCGACGGCGGTGATCAGCGATTCGATGGTGTCCGACTTCATCATGCGGTCCAGGCTGGCGCGCTCGGTGTTGAGGATCTTGCCTCGAAGCGGCAGGATGGCCTGCGTGATCGGGTTGCGGCCCTGGATGGCGGAGCCGCCTGCGGAATCACCCTCCACGATGAACAGCTCGCACTCTTCCGGGTTGTTGGACTGGCAGTCCTTGAGCTTGTCGGGCATGCCGGCGGACTCGAAGATCGACTTGCGGCGGGTGTTCTCGCGGGCTTTCTTGGCGGCCAGACGGGCACGGGAGGCCTCGATGGCCTTCTGGATGATGTTCTTGGCCTCGTTCGGGTGGGCGTCGAACCAGTCGCCGAGCTTGTCGGTCATGACGCGCTGCACGAAGGTCTTCGCTTCGGAGTTGCCGAGCTTGGTCTTGGTCTGGCCTTCGAACTGCGGGTTGGTGAGCTTGACGGACACGACGGCGGTCAGGCCTTCGCGCACGTCGTCGCCGGACAGGTTCTCGTCCTTGTCCTTGAGGATGTTCTTCTCGCGGGCGTAACGGTTGACCAGCGAGGTCAGCGCGGCGCGGAAGCCTTCCTCATGGGTGCCGCCTTCGGTGGTGGAGATGGTGTTGGCGAAGGTGTGCACGGCTTCGGAATACGCGGTGGTCCACTGCATGGCGATTTCCGCGGAGATGCCGATCTTCAGGTCCTCGGCCTCGAAGTCGATGACGTCCGGTTCGACCGGGGTGGCCTTGCGGGACTTCACCAGGTAGTCGACGTAGTCCTTGATGCCGTCGTTGTACTGGTAGGTGACGGTCTGGAACTTGTCTTCGGTTTCGGATTCCTCGCCGGAAACCTCGTCGCCGGCCTGGTCGGGCTCGCGCAAATCGGTCAGGGAGATCTTCAGGCCCTTGTTCAGGAACGCCATCTGCTGGAAGCGGTTGCGCAGGATCTCGAAATCGTAGGTGGTGGTTTCGAAGATCTTGCCGTCGGCCCAGAAGGTCACGGAAGTGCCGGTGGACTCGCCTTCCTCCATCGGCTTGCCCTTGAGCAGACGCGCGGTCGGCTTCTGGTCGATGTAGGTCTGGGTCCAGTGGAAGCCCTGACGGCGCACTTCGATGTCCACGCGGGTGGACAGCGCGTTCACCACGGAGATGCCCACGCCGTGCAGGCCGCCGGAGACCGCGTAGCCGCCGCCACCGAACTTGCCGCCCGCGTGCAGCTTGGTCATCACGGTTTCGACGCCGGAGATGCCTTCGCCCGGCACTTCGTCGACCGGGATGCCTCGGCCGTCGTCCACCACGCGCACGCCGCCGTCCGGCAGAATCGTCACTTCGATGTGCGACGCGTAGCCGGCAAGCGCCTCGTCGACGGAGTTGTCGACGATCTCATACACCAGATGGTGCAGGCCGCGAGGGCCGGTGGAGCCGATATACATGCCCGGGCGGATACGCACCGCCTCAAGGCCTTCCAGCACCCTCAGATCGGACGCGTCGTAGTGTTCCGGAGACAGCGAATCGTCAAGTTGCGCATCTTCGAGCTGGTCGTTCTGGATCTGATCCTGAATCTGATCTTCCTGCGTGTTTTCAGCTGATTCGTTCAGCGAATCCGCATCAAGGTCTGCCACAGAGATTCCTTCCTGCATTTTTCCCGCCATCAAGGGTCATTTCCGCAGGTGATACCACCTAGAACGCAAATAAAGGCCCCTTCTAGGCGTTTACATACACTGCTGGATATTCTACTCATGGAGGGGGACAGCGCGCTATAGACATTTGTCCTTGGAATTCAACGGTTTCCAACGGCTTCGGCATGGTTCCGAACGCGTCCGACGAGCCGGAAAACCTCCGTAAACCCCGTCGCAACGGCCTGTTTCACGCGCGCCACAATCGATCTCTCCTGTCAGAGAGGTCGATTGTAAGTCGACTTCGCAATAGCCCTCAGTAGCGAATCTTCCTTGAGATACGCCCACGGCTGAACCCTTGGCTCTGCGGGCCGGTGACCCTCACCTCATTGATGGTCAGACCTTCGAGTTTCCTGCGGATGGTGTCCGTCAGCAACGGCGTCATATACGACAGGGTGGTGGTCCAGGCCGGGCTGTCGCAACGTATCGTCAGCACGCCGTCTCGCAGGCTGGCGGGGTAGGAGTGCTTCGCGTTCTCCACGCCCACCACCTGGTCCCAATGGTCGCGCATCTGCGCCATTTTGAGGTGGGGTATCCATGCGCCGTTCGATGCCAGCAGATTGAACAGGCTGCCGACGGTTTCCGGATCGCGTCCGGGTTTGCCGAAGCTTTCCCACGCCTTGCGCGCGCGTTCCTCGCGTTCCTTGAGCCGCCCGGCACGGTCGCTGATGCGGTCGAACACTTCGGCCGGCAGTTTGCGTTGGTCGAGGTTCAGCAGTTCGCAGATTGGTGGTTTCGGCATTAGGATTCGGCCTCGATTCCTTGCGATTGCGCGCCACGTCCGGCGGCAAGCATGGCCGCCATCGCCGCGATATCGCCGTCCGTCTCCTGCGATTGCGCACGCAGCGCGGCAACGTCGATGACATGCGCCTTGCCTTGCGGAATATCGCTTGCCGCGGCAACGGTGATCAGCACCTGGTCCTGCCGTCGCGCGAAGTCGAGGATCTGCCCGCGACGGGACTCGTCGAGCTGGGCGAACACATCGTCGAGGATCACGATCGGCTTGACGTCGCGCTGCGCCGAAACCACTTCGTACAGCGCCATTTTCAAGGCCAACGCCATCGTCCACATCTCGCCGTTCGAAGCGAATTCGCGGGCTGGCATGTCGTTGAGCCGCAATGTCAGATCATCGCGCTGCGGTCCGATCAGATTCTGCCCACGGGCCACTTCGCCGGGGTAGATGCGTTGGAAATGACGGCTGATTTCCGCGGCCGGCTCGTCGAACAGAAGCACCTCGTCGAAGGACGGCTCATACACCAGGTCGGCCTGTTCCTCTTCGCCCGCCAACGAAGCATAGATGCGGGTGAACGGCTCGCGCAGCAGTCCGATCACATCGTTCCGGTCCTTGGTCAATTGCACGCCGAGGGCGATGAATTGGCCGGTCCACACTTCCAGACCGCTCAGCACGGCCTGACGCCCGTATTCGGGATCGATGCCGGAGCCGTCAGACAGCTGTTTGAGCAATGCGGCACGCTGTTTGGCAACGTGCGTGAACTGTTGCAACGACTGCGCATAACGGGGCAACAGCAGTGAAGCCGCCTGGTTGAGGAAGTTCCGTCGGGTGGCCGGATCGCCAGACACCAACCGCTGGTCTTCGGGGGTAAAGGACACGGAGGGGACCAAACCCACGATATCCCTCATATATTGCGATTTTCCGCCGTCCACGCGCGCCCTGTTGGCGCCTCGCGCGGCGATGGTGATCTCATATGTGCGCTGTTCGCCCGCATCTTCGACGTTGGCCCGGACAGTGGCGGAAGGGTGGCCTTTTTCGACCAGCGGCAGCGATGACGAGGTGCGGTGGCTGGAGCCGGTGGACAGCACTTCCACGGCTTCCACGATATTGGTTTTCCCTAGGCCGTTCGAGCCTTGGAGGATGTTGATTCCCGGTTCGAAATCAAGCACGCAATGGTCCCATGACCGGTAATGGTCGAGCGCGAGACGGGAGATATGCATGAAAACCGGAATTCCTTGAAGGTGATGGCATGGTGGCCCGGACGGGAACTTGCCGTCCGGGCCACAGGTGGAACGAAATCAGTTGTTGAAGCGCATCGGAACGAGCAGGTAACGGTAGTCCATGGATTCGTCGGAATCCGCTTCCTGCTGGCCGTTGAATTCCACGGGCTTGACCGCGGTGGTCATCTTCATGCGCACGAACGGCTCGCTGATGGCGCTCAGACCGTCGACCAGATAGGAGGGGTTGAACGCCACGGTGATGTCCTCGCCGTCCATGTCGATGTCGAGAATCTCCTTCGCCTGTGCTTCGTCGGCGGTGCCGGCCGACAGCGTCAGCTCCTGGCCGGAGAAGACCATGCGGATCGGGGCGTTGCGTTCGGCGACCAGCGAAACGCGCTTGATGGCGTCGATGAGGGCCTGCTTGTTGATGACGGCATGAATCGGGTATTCATCGGCATACAGGCGGTCAACGGCCGGGAATTCGCCGTCGATGAGCTGGGAGGTGGACACGCGGCCGGCGTTCTCGAAGCCCAGCAGGGACGGGTTGTCCGCATCGAAATCGATGGTGACGTTCTGATGCTCGTCCAGCGAACGCGCCATGTCGCGCAGCAGCGAGCCACGGACCAAAGCGGTGGTGCTGATGGTCGCATCCTCCGGCGTCCAGGTGAAGCTGGAACGGGCCAGACGGAAACGGTCGGTGGAGCTCATGATGACCTTGTCGCCCTGGAACTGGACGCGGATGCCGGTGAGCACCGGACGGTTCTCCTCACGGGAGACCGCGACGGACGCCTGGTTGACGGCCTGAGCGAAGGTGGGGGAGTCCACCTGACCCAGTTTCGTCGGCACCACGGGCAGATCCGGATATTCGCTTTCCGGCATGAGCTGCATGGTGAAGGTCGACTTGCCCGACGTGATGGTCATCGTGGAACCATCAGTGGAAAGATAGGTTTTCGCAGCGGGCAGCGACTTGGTGATGTCGGCAAGCAGTTTGCCCAGCACCAGAACGCTACCGGCCTCGTCCACGCCGGCTTCGATGTGGTGGCGTGCGGAAATGGCGTAGTTGAAGGCGGAAAGCTGGAGTGTGCCGTCAATGGCTTCCAGACGGATGCCCGCCAGAATCGGGGTTGCGGGACGTGCGTCGATGACACGTGTGGTCCATGCCACGGCATCGGCAAGAGCTTGGGAATTGACTTCGACTTTCATGGGGTATTCCTCGTTTCGTTCGATCCACATGCCATTCTAGCGATAAGAGCAACGACGACGAAAGCGTGGGGAATTCCCCGCATTACGAGAATGACGATGAAAGTAAGAAAAACGTACTTCCGTAATAATAAGCCCTGTGGATAGTGTGGATAAGCTCGTTCAGCCCAAGCGCAGCAACGTCTCAGTACGAGGCGACATCTGTGGATAACTTCTGAGTCGAATGTGGATAAGAGCATGGGTTATCCACAGGCTTATGGCCGCGCAAAACTTATCCACAATTCACTGTGAATAATCCACGAGCCATCCACTGCCGTTTTCCGTGTTTCCAACGGCTTTTCCACAGACCTTTCCCCGAAATGTGGATATGTATGTGGAAAACTCGATGTACAAGAAATTATGTCCGGGCGTGTCACGCGGATAGTAAAAAAGCTGGTAAATAATTTACCAGCCTAAGGAAAACCGTTGGAAATACGCCGTTTGTTGTGGTTGCTTCCGTTACTTGTCGTTGGAACGCTGCTTGAGCTGCAGAGTCAACTCGGTCACGTAGTTGTAGATCTCCTGCTTCTCCTGCATCTCGTCGTTGATGCGCGTATACGCGTGCATCACGGTGGTGTGGTCCTTGCCACCGAAGACCAGGCCGATGTCGTTGAGGCTCATGCTGGTCAGCTCGCGTACCAGATACATGGCGATCTGGCGTGCCAGCGCGATCTTCTTGGTACGCGAACGGCCGACGATGTCGTCGAACGTCAAATAGAAGTACTTGGCCACCTGCGTGATGATGTCCGCGGGCTTGATCTCCACGTCGGTGGTGAAGAAGTCCTGCAAAGTCTGCTCCGCAAGGGCTTTGGTGACCGGCTGGTTGCTCAGCGACGCCATGGCGGTCACACGGTTCAGCGCGCCTTCCAGCTCGCGGATGTTCTCAGTGAACCGTTCCGCGATCAGGTTGAACACGTCGTTGGGAATATTGGAGCCGTTCATGGTGGCGATCATGCGCAGAATGGCGATTCGCGTCTCCAGATCCGGCGGTTTGACGTCCACGGTCAAGCCCGATTCGAAGCGGGAGATCAGACGTTCGTTGAAGCCCTGCAGGTCCTTCGGCGGCACATCGGAGGCGATCACGATGCGCTTGTTGGCCTGATGCAGGGTGTTGAACGTGTGGAAGAACTGCTCAAGGGTCGCGTCCTTGCCGCTCAGGAACTGGATATCGTCGATGAGCAGCACGTCGACCTCGCGGTAGCGGCGGTTGAATTCCTTGATCTGGCCGGAACTTTGGTTCGTATCGGCCAGAGCCTCGATGAATTCGTTGGTGAATTCCTCACTGGTGACGTAGCGGACCTTCAGATTGGGGTCCTTGACCAGCGCGTAGTTGCCGATGGCGTTCAGCAAATGGGTTTTGCCCAGGCCGGAGCCTCCGTAGATACACAACGGATTGAAATCATGGCCGGAACCCTCCGCCACGGCCAGCGCCACGGTACGTGCGAAACGGTTGGAATCGCCGGGCACGAAGGTGTCGAAGGTGGCGTTCTTGTTCAAATGCGTTTCGGGGTCGAGCAGCGGCCTGTTCTGGCCGCTCTGGAAATGGTCCTGTTCCGGCGGCATCGTCGCGGGAATCGGCAACTGGCCCTGCATCGTCTCGTTCGCAGGGGACTTCGCCGGCGATTTCGCGGGGGAGAAGCGCGGATAGGTTTCCTCCGGCTGTTCCTCCGTTTTCGGCTTCATTTCAACGATTTTGAAGGCGGGGAAGATGTCCTGTTCGGCGGATTCGCGCAACGCCTCCATCAACGGCTTGTTCAATTCGGTCTGCAAAGCCTGCTGAGCCGCCTCACTGGGCACGCACAGCATGATGGTCGGACCCCACATGCCTTCGGGATAGACGTTCTCCAGCCAGCTTTTGTCACGTACGGACAGCGACGGATTCTGGTGCAGCAGGGCCAAAGCGTCGGACCACACCCCACGAGCCTGCTCGAGAGGATCTGTTGTCGTGTTATCAGCCACGGATAATCCTTTCTCGACAGACGTACCACTGATGTGCAACTGTATATTTGTACTCTCTTTTCCCCGAGTTATCCACCGGCATGCGTGTTGAAAAGATTGAAATGTGAATAACATTGTTGTAGTTTGTGGATAACTTTTGTGGGGAATTCGGCGGAATCGCAACGATTATGTGGATTGTTTTATGCGGGGAATCCCCATGAAAATGTGAAGAAAAATGGACGACGCGACAATCTGTTCAGGGGTCAGAGTAGTTTAGTAGAGCTTGACTCATGAGGAGCCGTGCCTTGGCATGGCTAAAAACACCGGGAGCATTAATTATGAAGAGGACATTCCAGCCGAACAACCGCCGTCGCCACATGAAGCACGGTTTCCGTCAGCGCATGCGCACCCGCGCAGGCCGCGCTCTGATCAACCGTCGCCGCGCCAAGGGCCGCAAGTCCCTCGCTGCCTGATTTTTTAGTGGCATAGAGCGGTGGAACGGCTGAAAAGCCATCGCGATTTTGTTGCGGTGCTCAAACGCCGTCGTAGGGTATCGCGAGAAGACATCGTCGTGCATTATCTGATGCACGACGATGTCGTAACGGGCGATACAGCGACGGTGCAAGGCCGCCGTGTCGGCTTGGCCGTTTCCAAAGCTGTTGGCAACGCGGTCACGCGCAACGCCGTGAAAAGGCGTTTCCGTGTGCTTGCACGAAAGTACGAATCACTATTACCTGAATCCTGCGATATCGTGTTGCGTGCCAAGCCAAGTGCCGCACGTGCCGATTTCCTGTCGCTTGAGCAGCAGATGGCATCGTGTTTCGAAGCGGTGAAACGTAAAACCGCTTCCCGGCAATGAGCAAGGGACATCATCGCAATTGGATGGTGCGGCTCATCCGCTGGTATCAGAAACATATTTCCGCCCATACCGCACCTCGGTGCCGGTATTATCCCAGCTGCTCCAATTATGCGATTCAGGCGATTGAACGATTTGGCTGCCTTAAAGGTGGTCTTCTTGCGTTATTACGCCTTCTTTGTTGCAACCAGTGGAACCGTGGAGGAATCGACGACGTTCCACAGCTCTATTCCTTGTTTTACAGATGTTCGTGGTCGAAGGCACACGAGGAGCCTCGTCTCACGCCTCTGGATGTAGATGAACCTATAGGCGATAAGGAGAATGGCCTGTAATGAATCAAGATCAATTCCTCCTCGATAGTGGTTTCTGGGGCTGGCTGTACAAGCTCCTGTACCCCGTCGAGTGGCTCATGACGCAGATTATGGCCGGATTCCACCGATTCATGGTGATGCTGGGCATGAACGAGATCGGTTTCTCGTGGGTCATGTCCATCGTGTTCCTGGTGATTGTGGTCCAGGCGTGCGTGTTCCCGCTGTTCTACAAGTCCATGAAGGGCATGCGCAAGATGCAGGCCCAGATGGCCGTTTTGCAGCCCAAGATGCAGCGCATCCAAAACAAGTACAAGGGCAAGAACGATCCCGCCAGCAAAGAGGCTTTGCAACGCGAGATGATGAAGCTCTACCAGGACAACGACGCGAACCCGATGGGCGGCTGCACATCGATGCTGCCTATGTTCGTGCAGGGTCCTGTGTTCATGTGCATGTTCTACACCCTGTCGGCCATTCCATACATCGCCCGTGGCAAGTTCAGGAACGGTTCCGGCCTCGGCGCCTTCGACATCGCCACCGCCAAGCAGTTCACCTCCACCAACGTGTTCGGCGTGAACGTGGCCGAGAACTTCACCACCGCCGACATCCACGGCAAGATCATCATCGGCATCTTCGTGGCGTTGATGTGCTTCTGCCTGTGGCTCATGCAGTACAACAGCATGAAGCGCAACATGGCCCAGAGCGCTGCGAACAAGCAGACTGAAATGATGCAGAAGATGATGCTGTGGATGTTCCCGATCATGTACATCTTCTCCGGCGTCGCCATGCCGTTCGCAGTGCTGGTGTACTGGCTGACCAACAACATCTGCAACCTGCTGCGTTCCGTCTGGCAGATCCACGTCTTCCCGACTCCGGGATCCCCGGCCGCCGAAGCGAAGGAAAAGCGCGACCACGCCCACGAGAACGCCCGCCGCGCCAAGGCCGGTCTGCCGTCCCTCGAAGAGGAGGAGCTGCAGAAAGCCAAGAAGGCCGCGGAGGCGAAGGAAAAGAACGGCTTCCAGCGTCAGCAGCCAAGCCGCAAAAAGAAGAAGAAGAAATAACATCAAGTGTGTGTCCTGTGTTTCACGTGAAACGCAGGACACACCGCTTTTGTATCGGGCGAATCGCCCATATGATACAACCCAATCAGTAGACTTTCAGTAGACTTGAAATAATACGAACCCCGCTCAAAGGAGTAAAACACCATGGCGCAGGATGCTGAGAAAACCATCGATCAGCTCAATGACGAAGCTGACATCGCTGCCGATTACCTTGAAGGATTGCTTGACATCGTCGACTACGAGGGCGATATCGAAATGGGCGTGCGCAACAACCGTCCGACCGTGCAGATCGTTGCCGACGACGACACCGACATCAAACATCTGATCGGACGCAACGGCGAAGTCGTGGACGCCCTGCAGCAGCTCACCCGACTCGCCGTACAACAGAAGACCGGCGAGCGGTCCCACCTCATCGTGGACGTGGACGGCTATCTGAAGCGCAAGCGCCAGCGCCTGCACGACCTTGCGCTGGATGCCATCGACGAGGCGCGCGAGACTGGCGAGCCGGTGGACCTGAAGCCGATGAACTCCTTCGAACGCAAGATCATCCATGATGTGGTGCGCGAGGAAGGCATGAAGTCTCGGTCCCATGGCGAAGAACCGCATCGTTACGTCACGGTGTACGTCAAGGCTTCCGCAGCCGATGACGCCGACGAGATCGACGAAGCCTGAAATAGTTTCACGTGAAACATGAAGCGTCGCGAGTTTCTCGCGGCGCTTTTTGATGCCTGTAGATTAGGATGGTGTGCATGAGTGATGTGAATGACGAATTGGATGGGTCGCCGATTCTTGAGGAAGTGCTTGGCGATGCATTGGGCAAGTTGAAGGTGTTTCACGTGAAACTTGCTGCGGAAGGAGAGCCGCGCGGGCTGATAGGGCCACGCGATGTCGGTATTATTTGGGAACGGCATATTCTGAACTCCGCGGCCATCGTACCGTTCATCCGTGAAGCAACGGCCAAGAGGCAATTCAAGACGGTGGCGGATATCGGCAGTGGTGGAGGATTCCCCGGTATCGTGGCGGCCGCCTGCCTGCCGGACCACCAGTTCACTTTGGTGGAACCGATGGAACGCCGTATCGAATGGCTTCATGAGTGCGTTGACGAAATGGGATTGGACAATGTCTCGATAGTGCGCTCCCGAGCCAACGCCGTAATCGAAGCCGTCCGCGGTTCGAACGGTGGCCGGAAGGGCAGGGGAGAGG
>SKFA01001227.1_pt1 | contig 15407 bp, 13 predicted proteins | sample 4820291 | NCBI WGS metagenome assembly SKFA01 (sample SAMN11008795, study PRJNA524170) | human gut metagenome | isolation source: fecal sample from pouch patient p30 | place: Israel: Tel-Aviv | reverse complement strand
TTATAATAGTTTGTGAAATAGAAAGCAACTGTATTTTGCTCGTGCACACAGCCGTGCGAAACGAGGTGAAAAGGGGGGATGTGGTGCTGCACACAAAATAAAAAGAACGTACCAGAGTTAAAAGACATTCTTTTTCAAAAAAATGTAATTTTGTGGTTGACAACTGCCGGAGTGTGCGGTATAATAACCAACGTCGCCGGACAACAGACCGGCAAAAACAAATGGAATGTGCGGCCGTAGCTCATCTGGTAGAGCGCCACCTTGCCAAGGTGGAGGTAGCGAGTTCGAGCCTCGTCGGCCGCTCCATATGTGGAAGTTTAGCTCAGCTGGGAGAGCATCTGCCTTACAAGCAGAGGGTCAGCGGTTCGAGCCCGTTAACTTCCACCATATGGCCCGGTAGCTCAGTTGGTTAGAGCACCAGCCTGTCACGCTGGGGGTCGTCGGTTCGAGTCCGATCCGGGTCGTATTTGCCTCTGTAGCTCAGTCGGTAGAGCAGGGGACTGAAAATCCCCGTGTCATTGGTTCGATTCCGATCGGAGGCACCACGTCGAAAATCCTGTCATTCATCGGGAAGTCTTGCAAGCAAGACTTCTGTGATGAATACCAGATTTTCTCCTTTTCCCCACAAAATCTTGCTCCGCAAGCTTTCGCGGGGGCCCCGAGATTCGCAAGAATCGCTCGGGAGGGTGCAGGGATAAATGCACCGAATATGCGGCCGTAGCTCATCTGGTAGAGCGCCACCTTGCCAAGGTGGAGGTAGCGAGTTCGAGCCTCGTCGGCCGCTCCAATACGAAGCCATCGTTGATGCAGAAATGCAAAAGCGATGGCTTTTTTGTTTTGTGTGGCAATGGTCGAAAATGTTCTCCGCTTGCCAAAGCAAAGAGCCGCCGTACAACACGATGCACGGCGGTTCTTCTTACAATATAAATATGGCACCGCCGCAGGGCGTCTTACATCACCATGGTGATGATCAACGCACACAGCGGCAGGGTGATGATGCTGAGCAGGGTGGTCAACACCACGCTTCCGGCGGCAAAGTGCTCATCGTGGCCGAACTGCACCGCAAATACCGAGGTGATGGCGGCAGCCGGGCAGCATTCCAGCAGCGTGACCACCTGTGCAGCAGTGCCGTGGAAGCCCAGCACCCCGAATAGCGCCAGCGTAGCCGCCGGGATCAGCAGCATACGCACGGAGGCAAGCTTCCAGATGTGCTTGTCGGTCACGATGCTACGCACGTCACCGGCGGCGATCAGCATCCCGGTGATGAGCATGGACAGCGGCGTGTTCACCCCAGCCAGCAGCTCCAGCGGCTGGGTGATCAGGGCAGGCAGCGGGATCTGCAGCAGATAGATGCCCAGCCCCACCACAATGGCATACAGTACCGGGGTGCGCACCAGACTGCGGGCAACCTCTTTTACACTGGAACCGCCGCTGACAAGGCCATAACCCAGCGTCCACAGCAGGATGTTGAACACGGTAACGTAGGCACTGGCATACAAAAGACCCTCAGCGCCGAACAGCGCCGAAATAAGCGGGAAGCCCATGTATGCTGCGTTGGAAAAAATGCAGGCGAACCGGAAAATGGGCATCCTGCTGCCAGTCTTGCGTGCCGTGAGCAGCAGAGTGATCACAGTGCCCAGCAGCACGGACAGGACGCTCATGCCGAAAGCCGCCAGCAGATTGTGCAAGATCTGGGCGCTGAACTCCATGCGGTAAGAGTTTACCACCATGGCCGGCACAATGATGTACACCAGCAGATTGGAAAGCGCCTGTTTGTTTTCCAGCTTGAGCACGCCGGTTTTGACCGCCACCATGCCTGTGCCGATCAGCAGGAACAAGACCACGACCTGCTGCGCGGTGATGAGAGCCAGTTCCATAAAATTTCCTCCTCTAGGTCGTAACACGTATACCACGAAAGATACAACACAGGTATAGCACAAAAACCTGCGGATAGCAAGGCTAAACGCAGGGTTTTGCAAGATTTTGCTGTTACAGCTTACAAAATGACATTTTTGATCAGCAGGGAAATGCTGCCGTCATCGGCGTGCAGGAACTCTACCTCCGATTCGGCGTTCAGCAGCTCAGTGGGAATCTTCACCTCAATGCCGTTGGCGGTGCGCAGGCTGCGGCTCTCCATCCGGCGGATGCGGGCGGGGGTCACGGTCACCGGCTGGGCGGCGCTGTCAAGGACATCGCTCTTTTCTACATAGTCGTCAAAGGGCACGGCGGCGAGAGGATATTCCTCTTCCAGCTGCTGGCGCACCTGCTGGATGGACACCTGATTGTCGTTGTCGGCGGCCTGATTGGCGATCATCATGGCCACCTGTGCCTCCACATGGGGCGTTTCGGCGTAGTTTTCCTGCACAGCCTGCACGGCGGCTTCCTGAATGGCCTGCAGCTTTTTCTTTTCCGGCTGGGCGGTGGTGTACTGGAACACCACGGTGGAGAGATAAAACTCCTTGTGGCCGTCAATATCGTACTTCTTTTCCAGCAGACGCATGGAGTAATCGGTCAGGTCAACCAGTGCGCCCTCCTCCACCTTGCCGCTCTGGGTAGGCAGGCAGGCGCGCTGCTGGATGATGGAGTTCACCGGGGCACCCTCTACGGTTTCCGTATAGTGGGTGTAACCGTTTTTGTAGTTCAGCTTCAGGATGCCCAGCCAAGGCGCGCCGTCCCGGGTAAAATCCACCACGGCAAGGTCTGCTCCGGGGATGGTGGTGTGGGCGTGCATATAGTCGAACAGCACCCCGGCAATGCGGCAGGAAAGATCCACAAAGTCCTGATTGTGCTCCAGCTCATTTTTAAAGGCCGAATCCGGCAGCGGGCGGCACTGGCGGATGTCGTCGCTGGCCAGCAGCTTTTCAATGTGATTTTGCAGGTAGGCGTTCTTTTCGGCAGTCAGCTCCATGGGCCCGCCGCTGAGCACCGGCGCATCCATGGTGGTATCCAGAACGTGCAGAATGGCCTGGTGAATGATGATCTCCATTGTTGCTCCTCATTTCGTGACGTAGTGTTTGCGCCCAGTATAGCACAACCGCCGGAAAAAGGCGAGAGCCGCCGGGGTATTTTACGGATTCTACAATTTACAAATCCCGCCAAAAGGGCTATACTTATAATATCTGTGCAAAAGGAGGTGGAATTGGTGGACGAGCAGTTGGAACAGATTGAAGGCGTCGTGGAGGATATCATCTACGAGAACGAGGATAACGGTTATGTGGTGTTCGAAATCTCCGGCGGCGGGGTGCTCACGGTGGTCTGCGGCATCGTAGGCGAGCTGCACGCAGGGGAAAGCGTCATCTGCCGTGGCCGATACGAAAACCATGCCACCTATGGCCGCCAGTTCCACGCGCAGGAATGCGAGACAGATATGCCCAAGGATATGGAAGCAGTGTATGCCTTTCTGGCAAGCCGCTCCCTGCCGTATATCGGGGCAAAAACTGCGGATAAGATCATTGATATGTTTGGTGCCGAGGCGCTGGAGGTCATCGCCAACGACCCCGCCCGGCTGACCAAGATCCCCGGCATCTCGCCGGATAAAGCAGATCGCATCCAGCAGGAGTTCAAGCGGATGTTCGGCATGCGGGAGCTCATCGCCTATCTGGCGCAGTTCGAGATCAGCCCCCGCAAGGCTATGGAGGTGTTCAAGGCCTTTGGCGTGGGGGCAATGCAGGCCATCGCGTCCAACCCCTATCTGCTGTGCGGCGAGCCGCTGCAGCTGGACTTCCGCCACGCGGACAGCATCGCCCAGTATTACCACATGGAAGGGGACTGTGCCCAGCGGCTGGAAGCTGCCCTGCTGCGCACTTTGCGCCATAATGCAGGCAACGGCCACACCTGCCTGCCCCGGGCACAGCTGCTGGCCACTGCCTCCAACTTCATCCATCAGCCGCCGGAAAAGCTGGCCCGTGCACTGGATCATTGCATCGAAACGGAAGAACTGGCCGTGAAAATGTTCGATGCCGTGCCCTATATCTACTTGCCGGATCTGCTGGCTGCGGAGCAGGACATTGCCGACCGGCTGAATCTGCTGGGAAAGCGCGGCAAGAATACCGTGCGGGAGCTGGATAAAAACATCCAGATCTTAGAGTTGACGCAGGGCTTTGCCTACGCCCCCCTGCAAAGGGAAGCTATCCGCAAGGCTATGACCGAGAACTGCCTTGTGCTCACCGGCGGCCCCGGCACCGGCAAGACCACCACGGTCAACGCCATTTTGCAGCTGCTGGAAAATCAGGCCGAGCGGGTAGCCCTGTGCGCCCCCACCGGCCGCGCCGCCAAGCGGCTCAGCGAGCTGACCGGTCGCAAGGCCAGCACCATCCACCGTCTGTTGGAGGTGGACTATACCGGCGGCGTGGTCAGCTTTATCCACAACGACAAAAACCTGCTCAAGTGTGACGTGGTCATTCTGGACGAGATGAGCATGGTGGACGTCAAGCTGTTTCAGGCACTCATTGCGGCACTGCGCTACACCTGCCGTATTATTATGGTAGGCGATGCCGACCAGCTGCCCAGCGTGGGCCCCGGCAACCTGCTGGGCGAGATCATCCGCTCCGGGTGCGTGCCCACCGTCTGCCTCAACGAGATCTTCCGGCAGGCCAAACGCAGCCTCATCGTGGAAAATGCCCACCATATCATCTCCGGCGAGCCGCTGCAGAAGGGCAGCAAGACCGATGACTTCTTCTTTCTGGAAACGGACGGCGAGGCTGCGCAGCGTCTGGTGTGCGACCTTGTCACAACCCGGCTGCCCCGGAGCTACGGCTTTGACCCCATCCGGGATATTCAGGTGCTGTGCCCCACAAAGCTTGGCCCCACCGGCACGCAGGCGCTGAACGTGGAGCTGCAAAACCTGCTCAACCCGCCCCAGAAAGGCAAGCCTCAGCTGCAAAGCGCCGCCCGGGTGTTCCGGGTGGGGGACAAGGTGATGCAGGTGCGCAACAACTACGAGATCGTCTGGAACCGCATCGGCGGCGAGCAGGGCGTAGGTGCTTACAACGGCGATATCGGCATCGTGGAAAGCATCAACCTGCGAGAGCGCTCCATGGTGGTGCGTATGGACGACCGGCGGCTGCTCTACCCGGCGGAAAACCTGAACGAGCTGGAGATCGCCTACGCCATCACGGTGCACAAAAGTCAGGGCAGCGAGTTCCCGGCGGTGATCCTGCCGGTGGCACAGGTGCCGCCAAGGCTGTGCTACCGCAACCTGTTTTATACCGGTGTCACCCGCGCGCGCAGGCTGTGCGTTGTGGCGGGCCGCAGGGATGTGGTGAACAGCATGATGAGCAACATCCGGCAGAATCTGCGTTACAGCGGCCTGTGCGCTCTGCTGCAGGCCGGACAGCCGCCACAGCAGCTCAGCACAGAAGGGGAAAGCCCCTGATAAAACCGCGCAGAACAGCGGCAAAGCTTGTATACTTTTTGCCGCAACTATGTTATACTAAAATAGTCTTTGTTTTTTTGCCCGCCGCTGCGGGCGTTACATACATGATAGAGGAACGCAGAGAAAGGATTCAGGCAATTATGGCACAGAATGATATCGGCATCGACCTTGGTACTACTACCATCATCATCGCGCAGGAGGGCAAGGGCGTTGTGCTCAACCAGCCCAGCGTTGTGGCAATGGATACCCGCAAGAACACCGTGTTGGAGGCCGGCGACAAGGCACTGGCCATGGTGGGACGCACGCCCAACTATATCTCCGCCATCTTCCCGCTGAAGGATGGCGTCATCAGTGACCACACCATGACCCGGGAGCTGATCTGCCGCTTTGTCAAGCAGGTGTACAGCTCCCACATGGTCAAGCCCCGGGTGGCAGTGTGCGTGCCCGCCGCCATTACCGGCATTGAGAGCGATGCCGTGGTGGAGGCTGTGGTGGCAGCCGGTGCCCGTCAGGTGTACCTGATCGATGAGCCTATTGCCGCTGCTCTCGGCTCCGGCATCGACATCACCCAGCCGGACGGCCGCATGATCATTGATATCGGCGGCGGCACCACGGATATCGCCGTGCTGAGCCTTGGCGGCAAGGTCAAGGCCACCAGTGTGCGCGTGGCCGGTAACCACTACGATGAAGAGATCCTCAAGCACGTCCGCAACAAATACAGCATCGCCATCGGCCAGCGCACCGCTGAAGAATTGAAAAAGCACGTTGCCTGCTGCCCCCAAAAGACCGATTTCCACGAGAGCATGGAGATCAAGGGCCGCAGCCTGCTCACCGGTCTGCCGGTGCGCGTGACCGTTTCCACCGATGATCTGTACGAGCCGGTGATGATGCTCAGCGAGCAGATCGGCACTGCAGCCCATCAGGTGCTGGAAAAGACCCCGCCGGAGCTGGCAGGCGATATCTACCGCAACGGCGTCATGCTGACCGGCGGCGGTGCCCAGCTGCACGGCCTGACCGAATATCTGAGCCAGGAACTGAAGGTGGAGGTCACCGTCTCGCCGGATCCTGTAAACTGCGTTGCACTGGGCACGGCACAGAGCCTTTCCATCGGTGATAAGCTGGAAACCGGCTTTACGGATGCCACCCCGCGCATCGGCCGCCGCTAAGCTTGGTTCGTTTTGTCCATGTCATATCACAAAGCAGCAAAAATAAAATTTGTTAATTTTTGTTGAAATGAATGGCAAAATACGGTATACTATACCCAAATTGATTTTCTGCTAACGATGTTGTATCGCTTGCAGTATCCAACAAACAGGAGGAAAAACCATGGACTTAGGTTTCGATGTGGTCGTTACCATTACTGGTATCGTGCTGGTGTTCCTGATCCTCGTGCTGCTGATGGCCATCATCACGCTGGAGGGCAAGATCTTCGACTCGATGAATGCCAAGAAGAAGGCCGCCAAGACTGCTGCGCAGGCACCCGCCGCAAAGCCCGCTGCCGCTCCGGTACAGCAGGCTGCGCCCGCTCCTCAGGTAGAGGAGGGCATCCCCGGTGATGTGGTGGCCGCTATTATGGCTGCTATCCATGCAATGGGCAACGGCAAGTACACCCTTAAGGCAGTGCGTCGTGGCAAAAATGGCTGGGGCAAGGCCGGCGTGAACGACACCACGGCCCCGTTTTAACACAGGAGGAAGAGCATGACACAGTTTATTGATACTCTGGTCGGTATTTTCCAAAGTTCCGGCTTTGCACAGTTTGGCCAGCCCGGCGGCTGGCTGTACGCCGTGATGATCTGCGTGGGCTGCTTTCTGCTGTACCTCGCCATCGTCAAAGAGTTCGAACCCCTGATCCTGCTGCCCATGGCCTTTGGCATGATCCTTGCCAACCTCCCCGGCAGCGGCATCATCCACATGCAGTACTTCGTTGGTGACGGTCTGGAGCACCCCATGTGGGTCGAGATCCTGAACAACGGCGGTCTGGCCGATATGCTCTACATGGGCGTCAAGCTGGGCATCTACCCTCCGCTGATCTTCCTGGGCATCGGCACCATGACCGACTTTGCTCCGCTGATCTCTAACCCCAAGAGCCTGCTGCTGGGTGCTGCTGCACAGTTCGGCATCTTCGGCACCTACATGGGTGCACGACTGCTGGCAGCTACCGGTCTGGTGGACTTCACCCAGAAGCAGTCTGCTGCCATCTCCATCATCGGCGGTGCCGACGGCCCCACCGCTATCTTCGTTACCTCCCGTCTGGCACCTGAGCTGCTGGGCAGCATCGCCGTGGCGGCGTACAGCTACATGGCTCTGGTGCCCGTGATCCAGCCGCCCATTATGAAGGCGCTCACCACCAAGAAAGAGCGCACGGTCGTAATGAAGCAGCTGCGCACCGTGTCCAAGACCGAGAGGATCATCTTCCCCATCATGGTCACCATCATCGTCTCCCTCATCGTGCCGGATGCCGCCGTTCTGGTCGGTATGCTGATGCTGGGCAACCTGATGAAGGAGTGCGGCGTGGTGGATCGTATCCAGAAGACCGCCGGCAATGAGCTGATGAACATCATCACCATCTTCCTGGCTCTGTCTGTTGGCTGCACCACCTCTGCAAACACCTTCCTGAACACCCGCACCCTGTTCATCATCGTGCTGGGTCTCATCGCATTCTCCTTTGGTACCGCTGCAGGCGTTCTGTGCGGCAAGGTGATGTATGCCCTGACCGGCGGTCAGGTCAACCCCCTGATCGGTTCCGCCGGCGTTTCCGCTGTGCCTATGGCTGCCCGTGTTTCTCAGAAGGTCGGCCAGAGCGAGAACCCCTCCAACTTCCTGCTGATGCACGCCATGGGCCCCAACGTGGCCGGCGTTATCGGCTCTGCCGTCGCTGCTGGTATCCTGATCAACATCTTCGGCTAAGCAAAACCTGAAACACTATCTCAAGAGCCATCGCACAGCCTTGTGCGGTGGCTCTTTTTGTGCAGGACGATTTCAAATGGCCTCCGCTGCGCTTTGGCCATATTCAGCGGAATTATGATTTATTATTTCGGGATAACGGAGCGTCTGCGGACGCTCCGTTATCCCATTTTCACGGGAGAGGACGTAAGAGGTAACAGCAGCCGTTTCCAGTTACGACCCCTTCTGTGAAAAAGAGGTTCTGAAATGCCCGCAGGCGTTTCAGAACCTCAAATATTAAAATATACTTTCCTTGAACAATGGCCAGAGCGGCAGCGGAGGCCATTCAAAATCGTGTTAGCATTAGTTTTTTCCTGTTTGTGTTTGGCTGCTGCTTGTGCTATCATAGAGAAAAACAGGGCGCAAAACACCCCAAAACAGGAGGGAGCCGTTATGGAAAAAATCAAGCTTGAGGTTGCAGGTGTCCCGGCTGTCCTGTACGGCAAGCGCAGCCGTAAGGTCTATCTCTATGTCTATGGCAAAAACGGCAGCGCAGCCGAGGCTGCCCGCTTTGCCCGTACAGCCTGCCCGGCAGGCTGGCAGGTGCTGGCTGTCGACCTGCCGGAGCACGGCACCCGAAAAAACAGCCTGGAAAAGCTGGTGCCGTGGGTGGTCACCCGGGAACTGCAAACGGTCTATGCCCGGATGCAGCCGGTGTGGAAGCATATCCGAGTGTATGGGGTCAGCATCGGGGCGTGGTTTGCTATGCAGGCGTTGCAGACGCAAAAACCGGAGAAGGCGCTGCTTGTCTCCCCGGTGGTGGATATGGAAAAGCTGATCCTTGCCCTGATGCAGCAGGCAGGGGTAACGGAGGAGCAGCTGCGCGCGGCAGGGGAGATCCCCACAGACTTTGGGGAGACGCTTTCGTGGCCGTATCTGTGCTGGGTGCGGGAGCACCCGCTGCACTGGAAAGTGCCTACACAGGTGCTCTATGCTGATACAGACCCCCTTACCGGGCACACCGCCATGGAGCAGTTCCGGCAGCAGACCAGGGCGCACCTGACCATTCTGGAGGGCGGGGAACACTGGTTCCATACTGAGACCCAGCTGGCCGCTCTGCAAAGCTGGGAAAGCTGTCATTTATAATAGGCCGTTTCTCTTTTCCTCAGTCTGTGAAAATGTAAGCCCGGAAAATCCGCAGATTTTCCGGGCTTACATATATAAAATACGCTTCCACAACAAAACGCCGCTGACGGCTTTGTGCATCGTCAGCGGCGTTTTGTTTATTGAAAACAGGATTGTGAATGGAAGAATCAGACGTTTGCCTCGCTGTTGTGCTCAGCCTTCTTGTAAGCGGAGAAGGAGTGGAACACAATGTTCAGGCCCAGCACGATCAGCAGCACGGCAAGGATCAGCTGCAGGCCGTTTGCGATAAACACAGCGCCCCAAGTGGTCTCACCGGCAGGAATGGTAACAGAAGCGGCAGTGCTGATGGCCTTGACCATAGCGATCAGGCGCTGCACCAGTGCGGTAAAGGTGACGCACAGCATGATGATCAGCGGGGGGAACAGCATCTTGTTGCTGCGGCCGGTCACCTTCAGGAACACGCACAGGGTAGCCAGCACCAGTGCGCTCAGCAGCTGGTTGGCAGAACCGAACAGAGGCCAGATGTTGGCGTAGCCGATCTTGGTCAGGATAAAGCCGAACACCAGCGTGATGAAGGTGGAGAAGTACACATTGCAGAACAGCTTGCGCCAGCCCTCAGCGTGCTCCATGTCGTCCACGCTGAACAGCTCCTGGAAGCTCATGCGGCCAATACGGGCCACGGCATCCAGACTGGTCAGTGCCAGTGCGGAAACGCACATGGTCATGAACACGGTAGCAGCGTAGGCGGGCACACCGAACATCTCAAAGAAACCGGCAACGCCGCGGCTGAAGATCTGGAACGGAGTACCGGCAGCAGGGGTACCGTCGGCAGCTGCGGCAGCACCGGCAACGCACAGAGCCAGAACAGCCAACAGGCTTTCAAGGATCATGGCACCGTAGCCGACCTTCAGCATATCCTTCTCGTTCTCAACGGTCTTGGAGGAAGTACCGGAGGAAACAAGGCTGTGGAAACCGGAAACTGCACCGCAGGCCACGGTGACGAACAGGATGGGGAACATGGTGCCCAGCTTTTCGTTGGTAAAGCCGGTGAACACAGGCAGATTCATGGTGGGGTGTGCCACCAGCAGGCCAACCACAGCACCCACAATCATGGCCACGAACATAAAGGTGGTCATGTGGTCACGGGGCTGCTTGAGCAGCCACATGGGCAGCACAGCAGCAAAGAAGATGTACACAAAGGTGATGTAGCTCCAAGCGGCCTTGCCCAGGATCAGGGGCAGGTTTGCGCCGATGACAAAGGACAGCACGATGAACACGATGCTGATAACGCTTTCCTTCCAGCCGGAGAAGCTGAACTTTTTCTGCAGCAGGCCAAAGATAACGGCGAACACCATGAACATGATGGACACCATGCCGGCAGCGCCGTTGGTCTTGGCAGCCTCAACCATTGCGCCGTCTGCGCCGAAGGCATTGAAGGTGCCGGCAACCATGTCCGCAAAAGCGGCAATGACGATGCCGCAGAACAGCCAGCAGAACAGCAGGAACAGCTTGCGGCCCGTCTTGCCGATATACTTTTCGATCAGCATACCCATGGACTTACCGTCATTCTTTACAGAAGCATACAGAGCGCCGAAGTCGGTAACAGCACCAAAGAAGATGCCGCCCAGCAGGACCCACAGCAGAACAGGCAGCCAGCCAAAGGCAGCAGCCTGAATGGCACCGGTAACAGGGCCGGCACCTGCAATGGAGCTGAACTGATGTGCAAAAACGGTCCAGCCGTTGGTGGGAACGTAATCCCGGCCGTCCTCATGGACGACCGCAGGGGTCTTGGCGGTGGGATCGATGCCCCACTTGTTTGCCAGCCAGCGTCCGTAGAGGGTGTAAGCACCAAACAGACACACGGCTGCGATCAAAACGATGACCAGCGTATTCATTTCTTTTACCTCTTTCCTTTGCTTTTCATGCGGCAAAGAGGTCACGCTGTGGCTCCTTTGCCTGAAAATTGTGTATACTTTATCCCCATTTTCATAATTTGTCAATATATTTCGGAGCAGTTCAGAGGATGTGCTAATTCGACAGAAAATCAGGCAAAAAATTTTAGGTGATTTTATTTCACTTGTGAAGAGAAGAAAACTGTGGACACGCTGAATTGAAAACGATTCACGCAAAAGACTTGACTTTCACACTTTCGTGTGCTAAAGTGATAACATGATATGATTCTTTCTGTCAGAAGTTCCGGCGTTTGCCGCAGAGGAGACCGCAATGACTGAGAAAAATTCCAGAAAAAACGAGACCGTAGATGCACTGTTCGATGCCATCCTGAGCCTTGAGAGCCGGGAGGAGTGCTATGCTTTTTTTGAGGATCTGTGCACAGTAAAGGAGATCTCCGATATGGCACAACGGCTGGAAGCGGCAAAGCTGCTGCTTGGCGGCCGCACCTATGACCAGATCGTGAAAGAGGTAGAGATCAGCACGGCGACCATCAGCCGGATCAATCGCTGTATCCAATACGGAACCGGCGGTTACCAGAGCGTAATTGAAAAGATCTCTGCACAGGAGAAAAAGCAGTAACGGCTGCACGGCAGGGGACATAGGATGGAGTACACCTTATATAGAAAGGATGAGTCCCCTATGGCAACGATCAATTGTCCCACTACGCTGGAATGTCCGGCCCTGCCCCGTGTTACCCTGAGTCAGGCTGTGATCGATCTGATGGAAAGTATCGCGCTGCAGGAAAGTGCTCTGAGCCACATCCTCTGCGCCGAGAGCCAGAAGATGAAAACCGCACTCGCCATGAACGAGATCGACCTGTGCAAGCTGCTGGAAGTGAACGATTCGGCCACCAACATGGTGCACGCCGTGGCAAATCTGGAGCTGGTGCTGAAGGAAAAGCTGGAGTTTATCTCCAATAACCTCTATTATCCCTCCGCTGATAACGGCGCTGCAGCCCAATAAGCCTGCATGACCCCCTGCCTGTCCGCATTCTGGCGGGCAGGCATTTTGCGTTTTAAGGCCAGATTGTGACCGATTTGTATAAAAAGAATAAAAACGATTTGTTGGAATTGCTGAAAACGCAATTCTGTGCTATACTATACCGTGTATATGTGTGAAAGAGAGGGAAACGAACTTGCAGCACTATGACGTGATCTTATTTGACGTGGACGGAACCCTGATCGATTCCGCCCCCGGCATCCTGAATACACTGGAAGAAGTTTTTACCAAGATGGGCGTGGATGTCACCCATGTGAACCTGCGGCGCTATCTGGGGCCGCCGCTCCGCAAGAGCTTTGGAGAGCTTTTTTCTGACCCTGCAAAAATCGAGGAGGCCACCGAGCTCTATCGGGAAAGTTACCGCGAAAAAGGCAGCCATGAGGGTACGGCCTACCCCGGTGCGGCAGAGATGCTGCGCCGCCTGAAGGAGGCAGGATTTGTGCTCTGCACCGCAACCTCCAAGCCGACTGTGGTCGTGACCCCCATTCTGGAAGAACAGGGACTGGCCCCTTACTTTGATTTCATCGGCGGCGCGTCCATGGATGAGAGCCGGGATACCAAAACGGAAGTGGTGCGCTATGTTCTCACCCAGCCCTGTGTACAGGGCAAGCGGGTGCTGATGGTGGGCGACCGCAACGATGATATGCGCGGTGCCGCCGATTGCGGGCTGGATGCCGCCGGTGCCCTGTATGGCTACGGCAGCAGGGAAGAACTGGAGCCCTTTGGCCCGGTGCTGCTGGCGGAAAGTTGTGAAGAACTGACGGACAAGCTCCTGGCCTGCCGTGCAAACGGTTGAACGATAGGATAAGTGGTGAATATAACATGAATCATAAGAATCAATCGGACAAACAGTCTATGACATCGCTGCAGCGGCAGGCCGTTCTGGTCTGTGTGGTCTGCGCACTGGCGGCTTTGCTGACCGTAGGCATCACCCTGACCCTGCTCAAACGGGGAAAGCCGGAAACGCCCGGCACACCCGCAGACTCTGTGCCGACGGACACCACCGGGGACGGTGAAAGCACAGATCTTGCCAATCACTATCAGATCGATAACACCTCCAGCGCGCTGCTGACTGAAACAACGGATGCAGGCACGGAGTACTTGGACAGCACCCTGTTTCTGGGAGATTCCAACACCGTGCGTCTGTATAACAACGGCCTGATCTCCTTGCAGCAGTTCTGCGCCAAGGAGGGCATTGGCACCCAGGTGGCCCTGAACGAAGGGATCGTCACCTTTAAGAATGACACCACCCACTACACCATCGCACAGGCGGTGGCAAAAATGAAGCCCCGCCGCGTTGTGATGACCTTTGGCACCAACGACACCGGCATGGAGGTGGCTGATTTTATCAGCAACTATACCGCGCTGGTGCAGGCCATTCAGGAGGCTTACCCCTACACCGATCTCATCGTGAACACGGTGCCTCCTATCCCGGAGAATCACTCCAATTACCCCCACATGGATCAAGCTAAGATCGATGATTTTAACATGGCGCTGCTCAACATGTGTGAACAGCTGGGGGTCAGATTTCTGAATACGGCTGAAGTCCTCAAGGGAGAAAATGGCTACGGCCAGCCGGATTACTACACGGACGGTGATATCCACCTCAAGAGCGCCGGTCTCAAGGCGGCGCTGAACTATCTGCGCACCCACGCCTACCAGACCGAGGATCGCCGCCCGGACACCAATAATATTCCCACCCGTACGCTGGAATATGTATCCAACCCCAGCTCGGCGGTGCAGGCCCCCAGCTCGGAAGAACCCGCTTCTTCCAGCGAGAGTGAAAGCGTCAGCAGCTCTGAGACTGCCAGCGTTAAGTTTGAGGCCCGTTATCAGGTGGAAAAGAGCGGCGGCGGCACCCTGAGCTGTGGGAACGAGAGCGGCAAGACCAGCCTGACATACGGCATCACAGATGCATCCCAGTCGCTGACTGTCACGGCCACCCCTGCGGAGGGCCATGTGTTCGTCAAGTGGAGCGACGGCGTGACCAACAAGACCCGCACAGATGCCAACTTCAAGCAGAATCTGGATGTGACCGCCGTGTTTGCTGCCGCCTCGGTGCAGATCAGCAGCAGCGGCAAGGCTGCAGTGGGCGGCAGCTGCACCTTCCACGCGAAGATCAGCGGCAAGTATCTGGAGGCAGATTCCATCCGCTGGTATGCCAACGGTGTGGAGGCTGCTTCTGCCGCAGGCCAGACCAGCGTGACGGTGCCCATTACGGCTGAGATGCAGGGCACTACCTTCAAGGTCTACGCAGTGGTGAGCTACAACGGCAGCACCGTCACCAGCAACACGCTGGAGATCACGGTGCCCGGTGCCCCGGCAGCTTCTTCGGGCTCTTCCAGCAGTTCTTCCGGCAGCTCCGGCTCTTCTTCGTCCGGCAGTACTGCTTCGTCTGGTTCTTCCAGCACTTCTTCCGGGGCTTCCTCCGGAAGTACATCCGGTTCTTCTTCCTCTTCTTCGTCGGAAAAGGAATCCGTCAGCAGCTCCAACGGGGCCGAGAGCACCAGTTCCTCCCACAGCGGCAGCTCGTCTCACAGCGGTTCCTCGTCGGAAGCCGGAAGCGGCAGCACCTCGCACAGCAGCAGTGCGGCCGCCAGTTCCTCCCACAGCAGCTCCGAGAGCAGCTCTCACAGCAGTGCTTCCTCTGAGAGCCCGGCTCCCAAGGCAGAAGCCGAAAATAACACGGCCGAAGAACCGGCAGCCCGCTCCTGAGCGCAGAACCCTTTGCCCCTGCGCCGCATAGGCTGAGGGGAAGGGAGGCGGTTCGATGTTCTGGGAAGAGCCGCGGGTGCCGGGCCTGCCCGGTGCAGAAGATGTGACCGACGGCAGCGTGGATTACTACGATACCGATTGGGAAACTGTAGAAAATGGTGCACTGGAGGAGGAAATGCAGAAATGCAATGCCACTCCCTGCACCGCCCAAACAACCTGTTCAGAAAACAAACCGGAACAAACCGACGTACAGGCGTATGAAATGATTTCGGAATGAACAGAAGCCAGCTCTGCCCACCGCAGGGCTGGCTTCTCCCTGTTGTAAGGCCCGCCCTGC
>SKFA01001082.1_pt1 | contig 15455 bp, 10 predicted proteins | sample 4820291 | NCBI WGS metagenome assembly SKFA01 (sample SAMN11008795, study PRJNA524170) | human gut metagenome | isolation source: fecal sample from pouch patient p30 | place: Israel: Tel-Aviv | reverse complement strand
TCATACCGGAGATCGTGGTTGCCTTGGTATCTCCCGGAATTGCGATCATATCAAGTCCTACAGAGCAGACACAGGTCATTGCCTCTAATTTTTCCAATGTGATAGCACCAGCCTGTACGGAATCGATCATTCCCTGATCCTCACTGACCGGAATGAAAGCGCCGCTTAAGCCGCCGACATAGGAAGATGCCATAACGCCGCCCTTTTTGACCTGATCATTTAACATGGCAAGTGCTGCAGTTGTTCCCGGTGCACCTGCATATTCCAGACCGATCTCGCAGAGGATATCTGCGACGGAATCACCGATGGCCGGAGTCGGAGCAAGGGAAAGGTCAATGATACCAAACGGAATTGAAAGACGTCTGGATGCCTCCTGTGCGACTAACTGTCCGACTCTTGTTACCTTAAATGCGGTCTTTTTGATGGTCTCGCAGAGTACCTCAAAATTCTCGCCACGCACTTTCTCAAGTGCTGTCTTTACAACACCCGGTCCGCTGACTCCGACGTTGATCACTGCATCAGCCTCTGTCACACCGTGGAAAGCTCCTGCCATAAACGGGTTGTCATCCGGTGCGTTGCAGAATACAACCAGCTTCATACAATCCACAGAATCACGGTCTTTTGAGCGCTCTGCAACCTCCAACAAAATCTCTCCCATCAGACGCACCGCATCCATATTGATACCGGTCTTTGTGGACGCAAGGTTTACGGAACTGCAGACACGGTTCGTCCGGCAAAGTGCTATCGGGATAGAACGGATCAGCATCTCATCTGCTTTTGTCATGCCTTTTGATACCAGTGCGGAATAACCGCCGATCAGATCTGCACCGATTGCTTCTGCAGCACGGTCCATTGTATCTGCGATCGTTGCAAAATCTTCCGGTGTCTTGCAGGCTGCACCACCGATCAGTGCAATCGGAGTAACGGAAATACGTTTGTTGACAATTGGGATACCGTATTCAGCTTCGATCTCCCCTGCAACTTTTGCAAGATCTTTGGCAACTGATGTGATACGGTTATAAATGTTCTCATTTAATTTTTTCAAATCGGAATCAATGCATGAAAGCAGGCTGATACCGATCGTAATGGTGCGGACATCAAGGTTTTCATGTTCCACCATGTTGTTGGTCTCTTTTACTTCAAATATATTAATCATTGCCGCTTTCCTCTCTAAATACGATGCATTTTTTCAAAAATCTCAGCTTTCTGGCACTTGATGGATACACCAATCTGTGCACCGATCTCATCGAGATCTTTCTGACAATCCACAAATGATCTGGTTGATTTATTCATGTCAACGATCATCATCATATTGAAATATCCGGAAACGATTGTCTGTGAAATATCAAGTACATTGACGCCATTTTCGGAAAGATAAGTACATACTTTTGCAATGATACCAACCGTATCTTTACCCACTACTGTAATAATTGTCTTGTCTGCTGTGTTCTCCATCTCTGCTCTCCTCACTTTTCTGCTTTACTAAATCAGCGCAAATCTATTATCAATCATCATATCATACATGTTTTATAATTTCCACTGTTAAATAGATGCACATTTATAACTTTTTCTACTAAGCTTCATAAGCGGCCACACTCTGTAAAAAAATATTGTCATATATAATAGAATACGTGTTTCGCGAACATTCTATTATCATAAACTGAAAAATGATTCTCTCCGACGGCGCGTCCCGCTTTGCCACATACATTGGGAAATCATCGCCTTTATATGGATTTTCTCCCATCGTCACCTCTAACCGGACAGTCTCATATGCAAGTTCTGCATAATTATTTTCCTTACTGAGATGCCCTAAAATAACCGTATTGAAATGGTCATGGAGCACTTCTCCCAAAAGCTGACCGGACAGTTCGTTAGAGAGATGTCCTTTTTTCCCAAGAATTCTCTGTTTTAACGGATACGGATAACTTCCAACCTGCAGCATATGTACATCATGATTTGCTTCCAGTAAAAGCACATCCAGATTTTTTATTTTATCAATCATGTTTTCATCATATGTGCCAAGATCCGTCACTACCGCCGCCGTTTTCTCCTCATTTTTTATCTTATAGGCCACCGGATCTGCCGCATCATGTGAGATTGAAATCGGTTCAATCAAAAGATCCCCGATTTCAAAAGGCTGATCCGGCGTGATCGCATGAAATAAAGATTCCTCTATTTTGCCGACTGACTTTGTATTTAAAATAGCATCTATCGTACCCTGCGTGGCATAAATCGGAAGTCCGTAACGCCTGGCGATCACGCCAAGTCCAGAAATATGATCGATGTGTTCATGAGTTACAAGAACCCCCTGCATCTCTTCTGTTTTCAAATCGATCGAATTGAGTCCGTTTTCAATTCGTTTTCCACTGATCCCCGCATCGATGAGTACATGATTTTCATCTGATCCCACACAGATACAGTTTCCACTGCTGCCGCTTGCTATGCTGCATAATTCCATTTTTTTAATTCTCTTTCCATCTAAGTTCGATTGTATCTCCGGTCTTTAAGACTGCAGAATACGATGCATTCTCACCATTTAAATTGGTAATGATTGCTCTGCCATTTGAGGCAGTAAGATCAAATTCGTAGAAATCAAAAATATCTACAAATATATACTGTGGTTTTCCAGTAAGTTTTACCGGCTGGCCGTTGATGTATACCAGAACCATGCTGCCGTCTTCCTCTGCAGCTGGCGAACTGTTTTCTTCTGCTGTAACTTTTTTCACTGCTTCAGCCATGCCGTCAGCATTCTCCTCTGTTACATCTGTTACATCTGTTTCATCCATGCCTGCTGCATTCTCTCCTGCAACAGATCCATTAACGCCTGCTGTACTGTCTGTAATCGTTTTGCTCTCCTCTACCGTAGCGGCATCATCTGTAACTGCAGAATCCTTTTCTTTTGCGCCCGCATTGCCAGCATCGTCTGTATCCTCCGCAGTCACAGCATTGTGTACTTCAGGATTCTGAACTTCTGCGCCATCTGCCTCTGCGCTCATTTCCGTGTCCACAATATCCGGTATCTCTTCTTCCTTATATTCCCCGACAGTCGGTGTTTGAACTTCTTCCTGCTCTACCGGCTGAAAGGACGGTTTGCCATAGGAACGCACTGTCCACTCGATTGTAAAGTTTTCATAGATCAGTGAGTCGAGCGTTGCACGACGGTTGTTTACCAGAATCACATGCTCCACATTCACTTCCACATCCATAAATTCTGCAAGCTGGCCTACTGTGTAAAAGCTTCTTGTTTCTACCTGGTCGCCCTCCTTGATCTGATAGGAAGGCAGTTCTAAATTGCCGTTGACCTCTAAGAACTTCGGGCATCTTATAATATTTCCATTAACCACAAAGGCTACGGAATCTGTCGTATATTCCTCTAACTGATCTAATGTGCAGGTTGCCGGCTTGCCAGCCGTAGATGGCTCAATGATAATCTCACAATTCGGCTCTAATGCCGCATTGAGATTTGTTGGTCTGTCATTCATATAAACTGCTGCTGACTCTCCCTGCTCTCCACGAATGATACGTTTTGCTCCATTTACAAAAAATGTAAGTTCCGGTCCACGTTTCGGGAAAAGATCCTCATTCGGAAAACCTGCCTGCAATGCGGCATCCACGATCGTTAATCCATCATTATCATATAATTTGAGGCGCTCTCCATTGAAACGCACCATAATAAATCCGTTTCTCTGTTCATAATAATTCAGACAGATTCCAATCGGTGTAACAAGCAATGGATCCTTCTTGATATCCTGCTGTTCAAATACCACTTCCTGCAGTACTTCTTCACCACGCAGTGCCACTCGTACGTCCGGAAGATCTAATTTCTCTGCAAGCATTTTCGTATAACCATGGATCTTACCGCCACCGCCAACGATAAATGCTGCGCTGACAGTCTGGTCGCCATTCAATTCTTTGATTTTCGCAGCTACTGCCGTTGTCATCTCATCCACCACCGGCGCAGTCAGCTCCCACACTTCTTTTGCCGGAATCTTATGCTCGATCAGCATGATATCTTTATAAGTGATCTCCTCTTCTGTTGTACTCTGCAGCTTGATATATTCAGCCGTTTTAAAATCAACCAGATAATTCTGCACGATCAGTTCCGTTAATTCATCTCCGGCAAGAGGGATCATACCATAGGCAATGATGCTTCCGTCTTTGGTGATGGAAATATCGGATGTTCCCGCTCCGATATCGACTAAAGCGATATTCAGCAGACGATAACTTTCCGGAATTGCGACGTTGATCGCCGCAATAGGCTCCAATGTCAGATTCGCCACTTCAAGCCCGGCCTGATTTACGGCTGCATAAAGTCCATCCACAACATCCTCCGGTAAAAACGTTACGATGATATCTTCACCGATACGGTCTGCCTTGTGGGATTCAATATTAGAAAACGGTTCATCATTCAAGAAATATTTGACTACAGAATAACCAACACAGTAAAACTTATAGCTGGTATCATTCATTTCCTGTAAAATTTTCTGCGCTTTCTCAATTCCAAGCAGATCCAGTGTATGAATGTCTTCCCCGGTAACTACGCTCTCCTCCGGATAATCGTAACTGATACTCGTTGTAACTGTCTTAAGCACACGGCCTGCGGCAGCGATACATACCTCCGTCAGCGTTTTTCCGATCTGTTTTTCCAGCTGTTCTTTTACTTTTCTTATCGTCCCTGATACACGCCCTATATCGTGGATCTGTCCATCTAACATTGCTCTCGTATCATGCTGCATGATATACTGAGCAGTAACGATAAACTGATCTTCGGTACGGTAACCTACCGTTCCTACCACATTTCTCGTTCCAATATCAAGTCCGAACACCAATGGCTGTTCCATGTCTTTTCCGTCGCTCATCTGCAGTATCTCCTACTCATTTTCCATATTTGTGATTGCCAAATCAATCTGCCTTATGGCATCTTCCACCGTTCCATTATTATCGATCACCACTTTACAGTGTTTCCGGTAAACCGCTTCCTGTAACTGACTGTCAAAAATCTGCTGTACTTTCTCCGGGGAATATCCGCGCGATCTCATAAGGCGTTCTTTTCTTATATCCTCTCTGGTATAAATATACCAAAGTTCGTCACAAATTTCATCATAATGTTCTTCAATCAGCAATGCTGCCTCTAAAACCAGGATTTTCAGCACTCCATTTTCCCGCTCTGTATCCGCAACAGTTCTGATATATTTTTTGACTGCCGGATGTACGATTCCGTTTAATGCATCCCGTTTTTTTTCATCTGAAAAGATGACTGCTGCTAACTTTTTCCGGTCAAACGAACCATCTTCATTCCAGATATCCTCATCCGAAAACATGTCTTTTAATTTCTGATAACATTCTGTCCCGGGCAGCATCAGCTCATGCGCGATTTCATCCGCCAACATGACTTTTACACCATCTTTTGTTTCAAGATAATGAAGTATTTCTGATTTTCCCGCACCGACGCCGCCGGTAATTCCGATAAATTTCATCCGTTTCATGCTCCCCGCATCCATTTTTTCTCTCGTACCATCCGGACATATGCAGTCCAACGCATCATCCCTCATAAATGATGACAGATCTTTATTTTGCCTCATACCAGTTTTTGCCGACATGTGCATCAATTTCAAGTGTGACCGCAAGATCTGCCGCTCCATGCATCTCTTCCTCGAGAATCTTTCGAACCGCATCCTCTTCTTCGATCGCCGTCTCCACTAAAAGCTCATCATGCACGGTTAAGATCAGGCGTGACTTTAGATTTTCTTTTAACAGTCTGTCATGCACGCGTATCATTGCGATCTTGATGATATCTGCCGCAGTTCCCTGAATCGGGGAGTTCATGGCAACGCGCTCTCCAAAGGAACGCTGCATAAAATTGCTGCTTGAAAGTTCCGGTACCGGACGTCTTCTTCCAAACATGGTCGTCACATAACCTTTTTCTTTCGCCTCTGTCACGAGTCCGTCTAAAAATGTCTTGATCTTCGGGTAAGTCTCAAAATAACGCTCAATATACTCTGCAGCCTCTTTTTTGCTGATGCTTAGATCCTGGCTCAGCCCAAATGAACTGATTCCATATACGATTCCGAAATTGACTGCCTTGGCATTGCGTCGCTGCAGGTCTGTCACTTCATCAAATGGAATGTGAAATACCTGGGACGCCGTGATCCTGTGGATATCCTGTGCTTCCCGGTATGCTTCAATAAGCTTTTCATCCCCGGACATATGTGCTAAGACACGAAGTTCAATCTGGGAATAATCGGCATCCATAAACTCAAATCCCTCTTTTGGCACAAATGCCTTGCGGATCAGTCTGCCAAGTTCGATCCTCATCGGGATATTCTGCAGGTTTGGCTCCGTGCTGCTTAAACGCCCGGTAGCTGTGATCGTCTGATTAAAACTGGTGTGGATCCTGCCATCTTTAGCGATATAGTTTACCAATCCGTCCGCATAAGTGGACTTTAACTTGGTAAGCTGACGATACTCTAAAATATCAGAAACGATCGGATATTCCGGTGCAAGGCGGTCTAACACATCCGCCGCCGTGGAATAACCGGTCTTTGTTTTCTTTCCATACGGCATGGACAATTTTTCAAATAAGATCACTCCGAGCTGTTTTGGAGAATTGATATTAAACTCTTCTCCCGCTTCCTCATAGATCTGCTTTTCCAGTTCAGCGATACGCACTGCAAGTTTGTCCCCATACTCCGTGAGCGCCTCCCTGCACGCAATGATACCCTCATTTTCCATATCGGCAAGAGTAAATACGAGCGGCATCTCGATTTCCGTAAACAGATGATCCATGCCCTCTTCCTTTAAGTCTGTCTCCAGCGTCTTTTTCGATGCCTGTGCCACATATGCCATATAGCATACATAATTTAAAAATGCTTCCGGTGCATCTTTCATTGCCTGCTCTATGGTCAGTTTTCCAAGAAGATCTGCCTTTGACGGTATCATCTGTCCCATATAGTCTTTTGCAATATCCTCATATGAATACTCATTTTTCAGCGGATTCAGAAGATATGCTGCAAGCACACCGTCAAAAAGATTCGACAGGCCAATATTGCCGTTTACCTGTCGCTCCAGTAAGCCAAGCGCCGCAAGCTGCGGTTTTAAATCCAGTGTCGCATAGGACGCAGCCTCACTTGCGGTAAACATGGAAAGAATCTGCTTTGCCGGAAGATTTTCCCCTGCTTTTATGAAAAAGGTTTCTTCCTCTCCAGTTGAAATGGCAGCTCCAAGGCAGCACTCCACTGCATCATTTTCTGCACTTTCTACGATGCCGGACGGTTCACTGTCTGCCCCCGGCATATCTCCTGCCGCAAACAGATTCATCTGCCCGTCCTCTTCCTCGTGGCTGTCTTTCTTTTTGCTTCCGGGAACAATATAAAAACCACAGTTTCTGCCACGAAGCTTCGCAAATACTTTCTCTGCCTCCTTACGGTCTTCAACAAGTTTAAAATGTTCTGCCGCCTGATTTTTTGGAGTTTCCACCGCAAAACGATTCAAAAGATTTTTAAACTCTAACCGTTTGCAGAGCAGGTATGCCTCCTCCGTGTACAGGCTGGAAATACCATTAAGTTTTGCACCGGAAAGATCATAATCAATGTCCGCATGGATCTCGATCGTCGCAAGCGTCTTACTCATCTGTGCCAGGTCATAATACTCTTTTAAATTTTTGCTTGCACGGGGTGGCTTTAATTCGTCCACATGTGCATAGGCATTTTCAACACTTCCATACTGTGCAATGATTGCTGTTGCCGTCTTTTCACCGATTCCCGGTACTCCCGGAATATTGTCTGCCGTATCGCCCATCAGCGCCTTGACATCGATAAACTCGATTGGCGTCACCTGATATTTTTCCTTTACCTCAGCGGCATTGTAATCCTCGATCTCCGTGCCTGTGCGCTTTGTTTTCGGGATACGGATCTTAATATGATCCGTTGCAAGCTGTAAGAGGTCACGGTCACCGGATACCACTGAAACTGTCAGCCCTTTTTGTTCACTCTGTTTTGCAATGGTTCCAAGCAGATCATCCGCCTCATAGCCGCCTTTTTCGATCGTGGTAACTCCCATCGCTTTTAACATCTCTTTCATGAGCGGAACCTGTTCCCGCAGTTCCTGTGCCATCGGTTTTCTCGTGCCTTTGTATTCTGCGAACATTTTGTGGCGGAAAGTCGGTTCTGACACATCAAATGCAACCGTAAGATAATCCGGCTGCTCTTCCTCTAAAATCTTGAACATAATGTTTAAAAAACCATAGACCGCATTCGTGTGTAATCCTTCCGAATTTGTCAAATCCGGGATTCCGAAAAATGCCCTGTTCAAAATACTGTGTCCATCTATCAATACCAGCTTTTCGCCCATTGTTCTCTCCATTCTTGTCCTTTAGATCGCTCTTGTGTAGCGTTTCAGCCACTCATTTTCCTCCGCTGTCATATACGGGGAAATGGTATCATATACCATCTTGTGATAATCGTTTAACATCTTTTTTTCACGTGCACTTAATAGATCCGGGTCAATCGCATCGAGATCGATCGGTGCATAGGTGATATTCTCAAACTCCATGAACTGTCCATACTCATTTTTCTCAGCTTTATGGCATACCAGCTCATTTTCGGTACGGATACCGTATTTACCCTCTAAATAAACGCCCGGCTCGTCGGTCGTGATCATGCCCTCTTCTAAGACACCGTTGTCATGGCGCTCCGGTACGACTCTCCAACGGAAACCATTCGGTCCCTCATGTACATTTAACACATAACCAACCCCGTGTCCGGTGCCGCATTTATAGTCAATGCCCATCTCCCAGAGTGGACCGCGGGATAAAATATCCAGGTTCAAACCGGTACATCCATATAAAAACTTCGCATGCGCAAGGTTCATATTCGAACGGCAGACGGTCGTAAAGTGCAGACGCATCTCATCTGTGATCGGGCCAAGTGCCATGGTTCTTGTGATGTCTGTGGTTCCCTCAAAGTAATGTCCGCCGGAATCCACAAGTAAAAATCCCTCCGGTTTTAACTCAGCGTCTGACTCCGGTGTTGCAGCATAATGCATCATCGCCGCATTGGCTCCGTAAGCACAGATCGTGTTGAAACTTAACTCAATAAAGTTATCCTGCTCTCTTCTTCTCGCCTCAAGATAGTCAGAAGCAGAGATCTCCGTCATCGGGATCTTTCCGATATTGGTCTTGAGCCAGTACATAAATTTGGTAAAGGCAACACCGTCTTTTACATGTGCAGCTCTGGTGTTGTCTACCTCTGTCTTATTTTTTACAGCTTTCATAAGTTCCGTCGGGTTTGGTTTATCCACAACTTTGATTGCTTTATCAAGACTGTTCACGATACGGTAGTTGACCGTCCCGCGGTTCATCAGCACGACTGCGTCTGCCGGAATCTCCGGTACATAATCGTAGATCGCATCATACGGCTTTGTCGTGATATGGTTTTCCTCCAGGTAAGCACGGATCTTATCATCCACTACTTCCTCCTGTAAAAACCAGATACACTCTGTCTCGTTCAGCACAAGATAGGATAATACGACCGGCACATAATCAATATCGTTGCCGCGGATATTTAAAAGCCATGCGATATCGTAAAGAGATGTCAGAATATGAACATCTGCACCGTTCTCCTTCATAGCTTTCCTAAGATCTGCGATCTTATCCGCAGTACTCTTTCCGGAATATTTTTCCTCCAAAATAAATAAAGGCTGTTTGGACAATGCCGGACGATCCTCCCAGATCAGATCGATCAGGTCTTCTGTCACATGCATGGACACATTTTTTTCTGCTGCAATCTTTTCCAGTCTGCCGCCCCAGGTACCGTTTACAACACGTCCGTCAAATCCGAGACATCCGCCCTCTTTTAATCGATCCTTTACAAATTCATCGACTGTCGGCACGCCCTCTTCGCCCATGCGGTAGAGTGTGACTGTGCTGTCTTTCAGCTGATTCTCTGCCTGTACAAAATAGCGTCCGTCCGTCCAGAGCCCTGCCTCATCCAAAGTGATAACGGCAGTTCCCGCAGAACCGGTAAATCCGGTAATAAACTTTCTCGCCTTAAAATGATCTCCTACATATTCTGATTCGTGAAAATCAGCAGTCGGCACAACGTATACCGTGATGCCTCTCTTTTCCATCTCCGCACGCAGTGCCTTTAATCTTTCCTGTATCATTCTTTTATTTCCTCTTTCTTATATATTTCTAATATCACACCCGTTTGTCAGGCATCCGTATACTCAAAGAACTTCGTATCGATCTCCGGGTAAGAACGTTTCAATGAGATCGGTCTTCCGGAACGGTTCAAAAAGCAGTGGGAACTCTTTCCGGTCGTACGGAGTTCTCCGGTCTCCTTGTCCGTCATCCGGTATTCCACATCCATCTTGATACCATTATAGCGTGTGATCTTCGTCTCGATCACGACCGTATCATCAAAATGTACCATACTGTGATACTCGCAGGATACAGAGAGCACCGGACTGATAATCTCCATCTCCTCCATCTGTTTATAGCTGAGTCCGATCTGATCCATCAGATCCATTCTCGCTTCTTCCATCCATTTGATATAATTTGAATGATGGATGATTCCCATCTGGTCCGTCTCATAATATTTTGCATGATGCTCATATGGGCGGATTTTGATTTCATCGGCATTTTCATTATAAATTTCTATCTCTTTGTCTGACATATAAATCACTACCTTTCTCAAACTCCTCCAACGTATAGTATCTCACAGAAACGTTTTAATTTCAATGGTGCCTTTTTATCCATGCGATCAGTATCACGATCAGAATACAGGCAAGGGAAAACCCGGCTCCCACCATAAATCCCGGTGTCTGGTAGCGCAGCTCGACCGTATGTGTTCCTTCGGTAAGATATGTGCTGATAAACGCCTCACCAAACACTTCCGGATCCGTCTGTTCTCCATCAACATATAATTTCCATCCGGCATCATCCGCCACCGCAAATATCAGTCGTCCTTCTTTTTTCACATCAATGGTTCCAGTGATTTTCGTATCGGAAAAGGAAGTCATCTCCATCGTCTGCTCATTTAACGTCTGATAAGCCGTATCTGCAGCATCGAGATTCAGGGCATAAGCCGTAATATTCACTCTTTCTTCATTACTGTTTTTAATCCTCACTTGTGTGCCTGCCGTACAGTATCCAAGATCAAGTGTATAGCCATGCGAAACTTTTGTGAAAGACTTTGTCCTGCCGTCACTGATCTCTTCCGTCATGCTGTCCACAGTCGTCGATTCATAGGTTGCAAAAATGTATGCATCCTCCTGCACGTCAATCGTTGATTCCCCGACCACAGATTCGGACGGGATCTCCGTCAGCATCGGCTCATCTGCACCAAGAAGCTCTGCAAGTCTGTTCTGTGCCTCAATTTCATCTAAATCAGAATAATCCCACGCATCAATCACATCCTCATCCATCATAAAACCAAGTGGGAGCACATATTTATTTTCGTAAAGATACGTATTTCCGCTCTCTGCCACAAGGGTGCGGATCGGGTTTGCTTCCATTGCGTTATCAGCGATCACATAGCGCAGGGACATCATTGCTGATAACAGCGGTGTTGCCCCGTTTACACAGTAGAAATTCTTGCCGCCTTCCATTCCGACTGCCTGGTAAAAATGACTGACATCCAGATTCATCAGCGATGAAAATTGCGTTGCGGAACGATATCCATACAGCGCCGCATCATTTTTCGTTTTGCGCTCTAATTCTTCCGTGCGGTAAAATAATATGCCCTTATCCTGTGCCTGATTTTCCGCCTCTGCAAGCACTGCATGATAGTCATCCATGGATTTCACATAGGCAGTCCTGCTCGTCGTATCAAATCCGGTCACATTGTAGTTAAAAAATAATTCTAAAAGCATCGCTGCGCAGCCAAACGAGAGCATGATTTTTTTCAGTTCTTCCCTGGTCGCCTTTTTGATCTTTCCAATCTTTTTTACCACATCTTCCCGGATACATTCCTCCGCATAAAAATAGATCAGCAGCACCACAATATAGCTGCCCAGAAATACATAAGTTGCCGTTGCCGCGCTCTCTCCTAAGATCGTCCCATCGCAAAAATGACAGGAAACTGCCATCAGACCAACCGATGCCACTCCCGCTGCGATCACATCTAAAAATCTCGTTCCTTTGAAATGCAAAAATGCCTCGTAGGATACCGCAAGCATCAGAAATGCATATAAAAAAGTCTGTCTGCCCGGCAGGGAATCCGGGAAGTGCATGCCATGCCAGATGAAATCAAGTATATTATTCGAAAAACTGATGACAAAAAATGCTGCCAGAAGTCCGCGTGAAAGCTTCTTTTTCCAGGAGATCTCACGGTTGAAAAGATACAGTACAAACAAAAGAAGCACAAATACGCCACAGTAAATATTCGGCCAGTGGTCTTTGCCCGTATAAGGTTCTGTCATCACCGAGTGTCTCCCCAGCTCTGCAATGATGTTAAAATACCATTCCATTGTATCCGGAAATGAAATATTCTGTGAGCCGCTCGCTCCAAGGGTGATCGCCTCAGGAATGATCAGTATCGCTCCCGTCCCGCCCGCCAGAAGGGAATAAATTGCGAAACGGATCCACGCACCGATCCCGGTCTCTTTATTTTCCAGCCATGTGATCACAAACCAGATCACCTGAAAAATGCAGACCATGATCGCAATGTAATAATTACTGATAATGCATAAAGACAGTGAAATATAATAAAGCAGTACTTTTTTCTCTTTGATCAGCTGTTCGAGTCCAAGAACGACAAGTGGCGCCAGCATCATGCAGTCTAACCACATGATATCCCATGCATAGGCTGCTGAGAATCCGCACAACGCATAGGCTGTTGCAAAAATGCTGATTGCAGCATGATTTTTTTCAAAATGTTCCTTTAAATAATATCCGAAAAACAGTCCCGCCAATGAAATTTTTAAAATCACAAGCAAGGTCATAAATTCGATCACATGATTCTGCGGACAGAGTAGCAGCAGCCAGTTTAAGGGACTTGCCAGATAATAGGCGTACAGTGAAATAAAATCTGCTCCAAGTCCGATATTCCAGGAGTAAAACATGCTGCCGCCATGTTTGATCTTATCCATCAGCTCCGTGAAAAACGGGCAGTACTGATGATACATATCGATATGTAAAATACACTGCTCCCCAAACGGATAGACGTCATGAAAAATGCAGATCACAGTCAGAATAAAAAACGGCAGAAAGAACGACGCAATAAGCGGCATTCTTTCTTTCCACAACTGATTTTGGAGTTTCTTTTCTCTTTTCAAAACAAAACCTCTCTTTTTATCATTTCCTAATTAACAGTTCCATGATCAAACAGTTCATAATACTGCAATTTCCGGTAAATATCCATCTCATCTTTTTCATCCGAGGCGCGGACTTCACTGCCATCCGCTTTTACTGTACGCACCGCGGAAATAACCGGGTATTCTGATTTTAAATGTAACAGATACGAACGATATTCATCCAATGGAACACCGGCGCGCTCTAAGACTTCCGCTGCCAGATAGTTCACGCTCGTGTCTGCACCCGTTTCCTCTCCAATATCATAGTTTGCCCACACCACATAAGGAACCTGATAACGCAGTTTCTGCTGTTCCCCTGTCAAGTGATTCCAGGACATCCCGTTCTTTGCAAGAACCGTAGATGCAACGGCATCACTCGGCTGATGATCTCCGAAAAAAACGATCACTGTTTTTTCATCTGCCTCTTCAAAATAGGAAATCAGATGTTCTAACGCGGAATCGGAAAGTTTTACCAGGGATAAATACTGCTGCAGTGAAAAATTTGTAGAATCTTTCACCGAGATATCCGGTGTAAAATTGCCGTACTGATCCTGATATCCACCGTGATTTTGCATGGTCACATTAAACACAAACAGCGGCGCATCCTTTTCCTTATTTTCATAAAATTCAATAATCTTATCCACGCAGCTCTCATCGCTGATATACTGTCTGACATACTGCGAATTCACATAATCATCTTTAAACACGCTCTCATTAAATCCCAGCATCGGATAGACCGTATCGCGTTCCCATCCGCCGGCATTGTAAGGATGTGTCGCAATGGTCTGATATCCTAAAGTCTTCAGATAATCCGGAAGTGCCTTCAAATCTCCATTGATGTACTGCTGATACGGGATGCTCCCCTGCGGGAGGAATGCCATTGTATTGCCGGTCAGAAATTCAAACTCTGTATTCGCGGTATTTCCACCGCAGACAGATACGTTTAACATTCCCGTAACCGTATTTTTCTCCCCCTGCTCTAAGCTGTGGATAAACGGCATGTAATCCTCGTTGGTTTCAAAATCACCTAACACGGACAGATCCGAAAATGACTCATTCATCATTACAATGATATTCGGAAGATCTTCCTCCTTTTGTGTATCGTCTTCTTCTGCCTCAGAGCCTGATTCCTCCGACATTGCACCGCCCTCCCCGTAGGAATCAAGCACCGCCTGTGCCTCAGCGGCGCTGTAATGCTCCGGTTTGTCGATCGACATATAGGCAAGATTCATGACAAATGTGACTGCCATACCATCCACATCCGTCATGTAGACCGGCGTGAACAGTTTATTGTAAAGTCTGTGGCTGTTCTGAAAGTTCTCCTGCTGCAGTGTTCCCGCAAACAATGAAAGAACCACAGCTACCAGCGCTGCCGGAATCAGCCGTTTCCAGAATACCAAACGTGTCACTTTTACTTTTATAAAACGAAATAATACGATTGCTGCAAAAAATACCAGTGTCACAACGACCATGCGCGTATCCGGCATAAAATCATAATTATCTGCAACGCTCACAGCCGTTTTCCAGGAAAAAATATCCCACGGCACAATCGGATTCGTCCGGAAACGCACCACATAACTGTTCGCAATTCCATAAACCATTGCTGCAATGTATACGATCCGGTGCGCAGCCTTTAATTTTCCCGTCAGCACAAACAGGAAAACTGTTACCAGTTCAAACAGCACGATATTAAAAAACTGTGCCCACGGACGTACCACTGCAAATGGATTGTGCGAATAACACTCCATCAGATAAAAACAAACTGCTGGCGGTAAAATGACAAGCAGTAATGTAACAATCCCACTCCCTGTCTTTTTTAAGATATCTGTTTTCCTGTCCGTCTGTTTTGCCCTGTCCGCCTTTCTCTGATTTCTCTGCTCCTTTAATTTTTCAAAAAAACCTTTCGGTTTTGTATTTTTTCTTTTTCTGCTCGCATTCATATCAAACCTCACTTCAAAGGGAGAATCTACTTTCCCCGGATCTTTAGCCGAATGATATTTTAGCACATTCCTCATACAAATAACATCCGTTCGAAAAAAATTCATAAATTCCTAAATATTACTGCGTATTTTCCCTGAATCTAAATTTGTATGTCTGGATTTTTGCATGTTATGTCGAATCCGGCAGTTATTTTGACGCTTTATGTTAATAAAGTAACAATG
>SKFA01001205.1_pt1 | contig 15571 bp, 15 predicted proteins | sample 4820291 | NCBI WGS metagenome assembly SKFA01 (sample SAMN11008795, study PRJNA524170) | human gut metagenome | isolation source: fecal sample from pouch patient p30 | place: Israel: Tel-Aviv | reverse complement strand
AAATACAACAGGTCAATTTACTAAGGATGGAAAAGATGGAGAAGTGAGATACTGGGGGCAACCTCGAACGGATTGGGACGGTGGTAATGGGAAAAAATACATTTTTAGTGGTTCAACTGTTTTAGATAAGGCAAATGCAAGTGGATTAGGTGAAAATACAATTCTTGCTTATTACACGAGTTGCTTTCAAATTCCAACGCGTTGGAATGATGGTGGAGAGGACGGTAAAGGGACCTGGTTTGGTGTCAGTGAAGTCCAAGAACAACACCTAGCTTATAGTACCGATGGGGGTCAAACTTTCAAACAGTTTGATGGAGCCAAGAGTGTAGCGGAAAACTTATCGGGAGCTGCCAACCAGGAGAATCCCAAGGCGCTGATTCCGGTGACTGATGTTTCTGGCTTACCAGGCATTGATGCCAAGGATTTTCGCGATCCTAAGGTTGTTTATGATGAAGCACATCAGCAGTGGTTAATGGTTGTGGTCGCAGGGCAACAGGCATTGATTTTTAAATCTGATAATTTACTGAACTGGACCTATGCCTCAGCCATTCAACGTCAGCATGATGTGGGGGTGGGCGTTTGGGAATGTCCTGAATTGATTCCCATGAAAGTAAAAGGGAGCAATGAAACCAAATGGGTTCTTACGATGAGTGTACAGGACCATGCTTATGCTTCTGGTTCTGGCATGCAATATATGGTTGGTGATATGGATAGTAATGCTGTCTGGACACCGGCGACGGATCAAACACTTGTTAGTCCCAACTGGCTAGATTACGGTGAAGATTTTTATGCAGGCGTTACTTTTGGCAATACTAGCGGTCGGCGCATTATGCTGGCTTGGGAGAGCAACTGGAAATGGACAGGCTTGCAGAAAACAACCCCTTGGTATAGCCATATGACGGTACCGAGAGAATTGACACTTGTTGCTGATGCGGCTTATAATGGTGGCTACAAACTGATGCAAGCACCAGTTGCTGAGCTAGATGCGACAAATGCACAAGCAACGATTGTTCCAACATTGAACAAAGGCGTTGGACAAGCAGACACGGGCATCGTCTTAACAGGCGATATGAACAATGCCAATGCTGCAAAGGTGACCAATTATAAAGGTACCGCTTATAAAATTGATGCCGAATTTTCTTGGGATGCGGAAAATAAGCCTAGTGCTCTAGGGATGTATGTTCGTGGCACAGACAACCTTGATCGGAAGTTATTGGTTGGCTACGACTTCGGACCTCAGCTTGCCTATCTTAATATCCTCTCAACAGGTGATGCCGACATTTCAGCAGCTGGTCGGGACCACACCAATACCTTTGTCCCCGATACGGGTCACTTGAAACTCACCGCATTGGTTGATGAATCCTCGATCGAAGTGTTTGTGAATGATGGTGAGAAAACGATCACGCAAGTTTTCTATTTCCGTCCTGAGAAAATTGGCGGCGCCGATATCAAAACGGATAACATTGGCTTTTATGTAGAAGGTGGTGAGGATAAACAAGCAAGGGTTCAAAATATGGTCATCACACCTTACCGTAGTATCTTTGGTGAGATCACCAACCCCAATCAGAGTATTCGTATCAGTCAAGGCAGTGTGTTTGAACCATTGACCGCGCTGAGCTTTGGGAATGTTTTAGGCAATGGCACAACGGATGCTCCGACGTTTACGGTTAAAAATAGCACAGTTAATACAGCAGTCGCTGGGGATTACGCGGTCCTTGCGGGTATGACCAATAGTGCTGGAAAGTATCAAGAGATCAGTGTACCTGTCAAAGTGACACCGCAAACAACGGTGGCGCCGACAGCGATCACCTTGGATGTGACAGGGATTAAAACGCTTAAAAAAGGTAAGACTATCCCCGTGACAGTAACCTTGACACCAACGACTGCTGTGTCGGCAATCACATGGGAGATTGCGGATCCTGCCGTTGCTTCTATTGACGATCAAGGGAGTGTTAAAGGTTTGAAGGTCGGGACCACTAAAATCATAGCGAAAACAGCTAATGGCAAAAGTACGAACTTTACTTTGCGGGTTACAAATTAAGGCTTAAGACAGGAAGTAGGGGAGATGAAAAAAGGACTAAAGCTATTGCTAATCAGTGTCACGCTCAGTTTGTTAGTGCCGGTCGTAGTCTTGGCATCAAATTATTACGCCGTCTCTCTTTCAGTTGATTTAATGCAGATCAAGTTACAGCCGAGCGGTAGTGAGCAGGGGCGACTTAGCAAAAAGCAAGCAGAGCAAGTGGATCAAGCAAAGCAGGCAGATGCAGAACTGGCAGATCAAGTAGATGATGTGGCGACGACACCCGAAACGCCTCAAAAGATCATGGGGCAAGACTCCATTGACCCATCAGTTGACATGAAGACTGGGTCAGAATCGTCAGAAAGTGAGGACCTAGAGTGATCAAAAAAGGCATCGTAGGCATAAAACGGTTGATGCTGTTGATCTTAGTTATCGTAATTGGATGTTTAAGTTATGCTAAAGTGACCCATCGGCCATTGCCCATTCAGTTTTTCAATGTGTTAACGGGCAGTATGGCCGATACCTTTAAACCCAATAGCTTGGTCGTGGTAGGCCGAGTTAACTTTGAAAAACTTAAAGTTGGGGATATCATTTCCTATGAAAGCGAAAAGGCATTGGTGACCCATCGAATTGAGGCTATAACTGGACAGGGCAAGAATAGACGTCTTGTCACAAAAGGAGACAGCAATCAGGCCATTGATGCGACTTCTGTAACAGCACAACAAGTCGAGGGAAAATTGCTCTTTTCCATCCCTCGTTTAGGCCGTTTCGGTGAAATGATTCAAACCAAGAGAGGTCAACTAGCGTTGGTTTTAACGGTCATCCAAGTCCTGTTATTGCTCAACTTTTTAAGTTTAGCAAAAGATCTAGGATTACCCAAGGTCATCGCCACACAAGGTTAGCCCATAGATTGTGATGGGTCAAAGCTAAAAGAAACGAGCTAACAGACTGGATGCTCGAAGTAGTGATTAGAAGGTCAAATATAAGGAGAAAAAGATGAAGTGGTATCAAAAATTTAAAGCAGATAAAAGATTGAAAATCGGGTTAACGGGAATTGCCTTGTTATTAGTCACCATCGGTTTAACCTATGCTTGGTGGACAGCTTCAACAAGTATTGAATAACAAGTCAGCATGGGAAATTTAAAAATTCAAGCGTCGTTTACGGAAGAGACATTGACGAATTATGAACCTGGAACAGATACAGAAATTACAGGGACGATTAAAAATACAGGGACCATTCCAGCATTTGTTAAAGTAGCGAATGCGTCACAAATTACCTTTGCTTATTCTGATGATAAGCTGACACCGGTTGTTGCCCCTCAGCCAGAGGCTGTGGATCCAAACGTTGTTAAAATGAGTTATGCTTCCCAAAGTGGTGACTATGAAGACAACGCCGATGTCCTCTGGTTCGTTGATGCTGCAGGTGATCGGTACCTCCTCATGGAAGCAGGCGCAGTCCTCAACATTCAGATTAATGTGACATTTGATGGGCCGCTGACCGCAAACCAATATATGGATGCAGTTATCGCTGTTAAAGCTAATATTCAGGCTACGCAAGTTATTGAAGGGGCTATTCAATCCGAATGTGGTGTCAATGCGAGCACCTTAGAGTCATTACCACTTATCACACAAGCTCAGAACCGACTTGGTCGTTCGGCTGCCGCCCAATCCCCCGCTAAAACTCGTTTGCAAGCCTTACTTCAAAGAGGTCGGTAATGAGGTTAAGGGCAGCTGTTCTGTTCATCCTATCTAGTCTGACCTTGCTTTTCGGGGGAGAAGTAGCATCTGCTAGGACTGCCCAAGTTATCATACAACAAGGGACAGAGACTTTAACGCAATTAGACAGGTTTCAAGTCTTAGCACATCAAGAGCCAGGCACGTCTTTACAGTTGGATGATCTCAAACTTATCAATCAAAGTGATCGCACAGATTTCAAATTGTTTCTATCCGTCATAAAAGATGCGTTTCATCATCAGTATTTAACAGGCTACGTTATCATCAAAAATCACGAGGAGGAGCGGCAAGTCTCGCTGGTTGAATTGGTGAAAGGCTTAACCCTACAAATTCCAAGTGGAGACCAACTCACCCTATCCCCTCATTTTGCCTTGCTTGGTGCTGAGATGCCGAATGAGACTCAGGAAATGTCAGGTCAACACGCCTATCAACTCAGCCTTGAAAAGTTTCAAAAGCCGACTGAGTCGGAAGAAATTAAACGGCAGGACCAAGGGGGCACACCGGGTTCAGTAAGCTTACCGTTGACTGGTGACAAAGTCCTGCCAGTGGCTCGACTGATAGGGGGATTGCTCGTGGTGGTTGCGGTTTTACCAAGTGTGAAAAAGGGATTGAAAGTCATGCTTTCAAATCGAAAGGATAAACGATATTATGGGGATTAAATTAGTAACAATAGATGTAGACGGCACCTTGCTAAACAGTCAGCGACAGATCACGCAGGAGGTCAAGTCTGCCATCAGTCAAGCTAAGGCACAAGGCGTGAAAATTGTCATGACGACGGGCAGGCCCTATCTAGGGGTCGTTGATTTGTTGCGTGAGCTGTCCTTGACAGACCCAGGCGATTACGTCATCACTTACAATGGCGGGATGATTCTGGCAGCAGATACAGGGGCTGAACTCAAACGGACAACCTTAACCTATCAAGACTACCTAAGAGTTGATGATTTGGCGACGACATTAGGAAGCACCTTTCATGCGGTCACAGCAGATCGACTATTTACCTCAAACCGAGATATTTCAAAATATACTGTAGAGGAGTCTTTCATCGCAAAAGTCCCCATGAGTTTTAGGACAAGAGCGGAGATGGCAGCAGAAGACAGCATCATTAAAATGATGCTGGTCGGTGAAGCAGATGCCTTGCGTTACATCATCAGTCAGATACCGCCTGACTTTACAAACGCCTATACGACCGTTTCTAGCTCCCCGAATTTCTTTGAAATTCTCAACAAGAAAGCCAGTAAAGGCCAGGGCTTGACACAGCTTGCCAAAATCCTGGACATCCCTTTAGCCGAAACCATGGCGATTGGTGATGCGGGAAATGATATTTCGATGTTAGAGGCCGCAGGCCTAGCGATCGCCATGGGCAATGCCGTCCCAGAACTACTAGCCATTGCAGATGATCAAACGACGACAAATGATGAACATGGCGTTGCAGTCGCCCTAGCAAAATTTGTTTTGACAGCTGATTAAACACATAGGATTTGACTGATTCAAATAATTCAGACGAGTTATTGGATCAGCCAAGTCTTATTTTTTGTTTGCTCCGGGTGTCAGACCCAATAGTGCTGAAAATCAGATTAAAAAGACAGAATGATTCAAAAACTGACGAATTCAATCTAAAAAACAAAAAATAATGAACGAAACAGTCTAAAAAGTGTTGCAATCGGTCAAAAAGTGTACTAAAATGACCTTATCAATTGATGAAAACGATTTCTTAAAAGAAATGGAGAAAAATTTTGAAAAAATTTTTAATCGCCGCTCACGGCAATTTAGCGTTGGGTATCAAGAGTACGTTAGAACTATTTTTAGGAGATGCCTTAGATTTTACCTATCTTACGGCTTATACGGATGATGCGCCGAATTTAGAAGAGGCACTCGAGAACTTCTTTTCAAGCATTGACGAGCAGACGGATCAGGCGGTGATTTTCACAGACCTATACGGTGGCAGCGTCAATCAAAAAATCGCTCTAAAAGCGAGCGGAAAAGCAAATGTCTTTGTCATTGCAGGTATGAATCTTCCTTTAATTATGGAAACAGCCTCTCTGGCTTTGTCTGGTGAGGACTATGACAATGACAAAATCGCAAAGCTCATCACAGGTGCTCGTCAAGAACTCAAACAAGTTGAGTTGGTTGCGAGAACGCTCAAGACAGATAATGCTGAGACTGAGCAAGAAATGACGGAAACAGTCACATTAGAAGAGAGCACACCAGCTTTGACTGAACGTCCTGAAACGAACAAGCACATGACCATGCGAGTTGATGAACGCTTGATTCACGGTCAAGTCGCTATGGTCTGGAGTAAAGCTCTGAAACTTGACGGCATTGTCGTTGCCAATGATGAAGTCGTTAAAAATCAGATGCAAGAAAATGCCTTACGGATGGCAGCGCCAAATGGCATTAAAGTTATCATGCGCTCGCTTGATGATAGCATCAGCCTTCTAAACGACCACCGTTCAGCCACCAAAAACCTCTTGGTTTTGGTTAGAACGGTCAAAGATGCCGTCACAATTGCCGCAAAAGTTGCCTACTTAGACCGTATCAATGTCGGCAATGTCGGAAAAATGGTAGAAGGTGATAAGCAAAAACTAGCGCCAACAGTCTTATTAACTCCGCCAGAAGTCATTGCCTTGAAAACATTGACAGAAATCTGTCCCGAAACAGATTTTCAAATGGTCCCAACCGATAAAAAAGAATTGGCCAAAAATTTCGTCTCATAAGTTCGCTTATCGATTAAAAAAAGGAGAAAAATATGTTATACGAAGCTATCGCCGTCGCACTCGTTGTCTTTTTGACAGTTGGCGGTCAGGAATTGTTAGGATTTACCATGTTAGGCCGTCCGATTGTCATTGCACCTCTCGTTGGCTTGCTCTTGGGTGATTTGCAGACTGGCTTACTTGTCGGTGCCGCACTTGAAACAATTTTCATGGGGGTGGTTAATATCGGTGGTGCAGCAGCTGCAGAACCAGGACTTGCCTCAGCCCTTGCGGCAGCCTTTGCTATTAAGCTTGGCGGTGGAACGGAATATGCCATTACGCTTGCCTTGCCACTAGGCATCATCGGTTTACAGATTAAACAACTCTTATATATCGCAGTTGTCGCACCACTTTCAGTGAAATTTGACGATTATGCTAAGGCAGGTAATGCCAAAGCCTACACGCGTTTGCATTTCGGAATTTGGGGTCTTAACTGGGGCATTTACAGTTTGATTCCTTTCTTCGCCATTCTATTTGGTGCTAAAGCGATTGAGTCAGCTTTGAAACTCATTCCGGAAGTCATCATGCACGGTCTCAGTGTTGCCGGTAATCTCTTACCAGCAGTCGGAATGGCCATGCTCCTTAAAATGCTCTGGGATAACAAAATCGCGGCTTACTTTTTCCTTGGCTTTATTGTGATTGCCTACCTTAAAGTACCACTCATTGCTGTTTCAGCACTTGCCATTATTATTGCAGTGATTGTCGCACAAAACGACATGACGCTTAAAACACTCAAAGATAAAATAGGACACGGTGTCAAAAGTCTAGGGCAAAAGTCTACTGACCCTAAACAACAAGAAGTCGATGATTTTTACGCATAACCATTGGCGTAGCAGAAAGGTAAAAGGAAGAAAAAATGGCAAAATCAACTTTAACACAAGATGAAAAGAAATTACTGAAACAAGTCTACTGGCGCTCGTTTACGGAGTTTGCATCCGTAACGCCGACCAAGCTTGGTGGCTCGGGTGTGACCTATGCTATGCTGCCGTTTATCGACAAATACTATAAGACGGACGAAGAAAAGCGCGACGCCATGGTGCGCCACAATACTTACTTTAATACGACGGTTGCGACTTATCCCTTTGTCTTAGGGGTTGCCGGGTCAATGGAGAAGGAAAATGCTGAACAAGCAGATTTCGATGCGGAGTCTATCTCAGCGATCAAAACCAGTTTAATGGGTCCCCTCTCAGGACTTGGCGACTCGATTTTCTGGGGTGTCTTGCGTGTCATCGCAGCTGGGATTGGGGTTTCTCTAGCCAATCAAGGGAATCCCTTTGCCCCAATCGTCTTTCTACTGGTCTTTAATATCCCAACACAATTAACGCGTTGGTACGCAGGTAAAATCGGCTATACACTAGGGTCGACTTATATCTCTGACCTTTACGAGTCAGGCATGATGGCTGTTTTGACTAAAGCTGCCTCTATTGTGGGGATTACCATGGTTGGGGCTATGGCCGCTAGTATGGTTAAATTTGATGTCAAATGGAATATGCTCATCAATGGCAAAGCGGTCATGAAATCTCAGGAGATGTTAGATTCAATCTTCATTGGGATTTTACCGTTAGCATTCACCCTGATTTGTTTCTGGTTGATTGCGAAGAAAAATGTCTCAATTAATAAAATGATTATCGGTGTCATTGTCTTTGGCATCTTAGCATCATTTCTAGGCATCGCCTAATTAAGTAAATCATAAGAGCACCTCTAAAAACTCAAATTTGCCACTTTTGGCTAAATTTACCTATCGCGTCGTTATTGCTCCGCACCTTACAGCAGTAAGCTTTGTCGCAATGCCTAGCGCTAGAAAAATTTATCTCAAAAGTTATCAAAAGCAGTTTTTAGAGGTGCCCATAAAAAATAATGGGGGAGAGAAAGTGAAAAATATGCGTGATAAGTGGTGGCAAGATGCAGTGATTTACCAAGTCTATCCCAAGAGCTTTAACGATACGACTGGCTCTGGATATGGGGATATCACGGGCATCATCGAAAAACTACCATACCTCGAGAAACTAGGGGTTGATGGTCTATGGCTGAGTCCAGTGTATTTATCCCCACAAGTTGATAATGGTTATGATATCACGGATTATCGTGTGATTGATGCCATGTTCGGCAGTAATGAGGATATGTACCGGTTGATTGAGGCGGCGCACGATAAATATATCAAGATTATCATGGATTTTGTCGCTAATCATACGTCAGATCAGTGTGTCTGGTTTCAAGAGAGTCGCAAGGGTGCGGATAATTTCTTTATCGATTTTTACATCTGGCAGGATGCAAAGCCCGATGGCTCTGAGCCTAATAACTGGGGCTCGAGTTTCGGTGGTAGCGCCTGGACTTGGGATGAAAAGCGCGAGCAGTATTATCTTCATTATTATGCGGCTGAGCAGCCAGACCTTAACTGGGAGAATCCGCATGTGCGCGCCTATATCTATGACATGATGCGTTTTTGGAAACAAAAAGGCGTTGACGGTTGGCGCATGGATGTGATTACGTCGATTTCCAAGGATCAGGCTTTTCCGGATAATGCGCGTGACTTGACGACAACGAATCAACAAAATGGGCCACGAATGCATGAATTCATCCATGAGATGAATCAAGAAATTCTAACGCCGCTTGATATGATGACGGTGGGTGAGAGTCCTGCCGCCAAGAGTTGGGATGCTTGGGAGCTGGTCAGTCCAGAGCGTGAAGAATTGGATATGATTTTCACTTTTGAGCATATGCACATTGACCGTAAAGCAGGTGATGTCAATGGTCGTTGGGCATTGCAAGAGCGTGATTTGGTCAAACTCAAAGATATTTTATCCAACTGGCAGCTTGAATTGCGAGATAAGGGCTGGAATGCTTTGTATTTTGAGAATCATGACCGGGCGCGCGTGATTAGCCGTTGGGGCAATGATACGACTTATCGCTATGAATGTGCGACGGCTTTTGCGACGATTTTACATGGCCTACAAGGGACACCTTTTATTTATCAAGGTGAAGAAATCGGTATGACCAATCCTGAGTTTGAACTAAATGAGTATGTGGATATTGAGCTGAAAGGCAATTATCAGCACTTTGTTGTTGATCAGCAAACAATGACACAGGCTGATTTCTTAGCAGCCGTCCATAAGATTTCACGTGACAATGCCAGAACACCGATGCAGTGGGATGATTCCGAAAACGCAGGATTTACCAAAGGGACACCCTGGTTTAAAGTTAATCCCAATTATCCAGATATCAATGTCGCAAAAGACTTGAAAGCTGAAAAATCAGTCTTTAAGTACTATCAAGATTTGATTCGCTTGCGAAAGACTGAGGATATCTTAAAAACAGGCACCTACCAGCTACTTTTACCAGAAGATGAGGCGATTTTCGCTTATTTACGACAAAATGGCAGTAAAACATGGCTTGTACTCGCAAATTTATCAGAAAACATGATAAAATTAGAGGAGTTAATGCCTCTACCTGATGTAAAAGCGACTGTCATTGCCAACTATCGTGACCGCACGAATTTGAGTGAGACATTGCGAGCTTATGAGGCAGTCATCGTAGAAATTTAAGGAAGTGTGTGCATGAAGACAAGCGAACGGCGGAAGTTAATTTTAGATTTACTTGACCAAGCAGAAATGGTCAAAACACAGGATTTAATGAAAACCTTTGATGCCAGTGAATCAACGATTCGCAGGGATTTAACGGTGCTTGCTGAAAACGGAAAAATCGTCCGCGTGCATGGTGGTGCCATTGGCGTTGACCTTTATAACTACGGCTTAACTGTTGAGAAACGACAAATCGAGTACATCGAGGAGAAACAAAAAATCGCCAAAACAGCGAGTGCCTTTGTTAAAGACCGAGAGCTTATCTTCTTAGATGCCTCGACCACAGTTGGTGAGATGATTCCATTTTTAGCGGGTAAAAAAATCAAAGCCGTCACCAATTCCCCAATTCATGCCCAGCGCTGCTATGAAAACGGCATCCCAGTTTACGTCATCGGTGGCGAGTTAAGACAAGCGACCGATGCCGTCATTGGTGCCGTCGCCAATCAGCAAGTCAGCGAATTCTTCTTCAACCGCGCCTTCATGGGCACCAACGGCATCAATGCCGAGTTCGGCTATTCCACACCAGACCCAGAAGAGGCATTGATGAAACGCATCGTCATGCGCCATGCCATTAAAAGCTATGTCCTAGCGGACGAATCAAAGTTCAACCGCGTCGCCTTCACCAAGGTGTCTGACCTTGACGAGGCGATGATTATCACGACAACGTTAGCAGATGAAGACCGAGAGAAGTTTAGTCGTCAGACCACATTGACCGAAGTCTGAGTTTGTGGTTGGACTGAAAACCGCAAGTTGAACGCAATGAATACCTATGACAAATTTACAAGTCGACACGCCGTGTCGGCTTTTTTGCGTCTATTAAGAATTAAATGATATTTTTCTTAATATCATTTGTGATTAAGTGGTGGTTGTGTTAAAATAAAGTTAAGTATACTTTAAGTTATATGAGAGTATGACTATAAAAACAATAGTCTGATAAACGAGATAGAAGACTAAATAAGTCTAAAAAATCTCACAAAAGACTTGGCAGAAGGTGGCGAATAGGATAATACACAGACACACAGGTATCTTTTGGCTTAATTTCGCATACACTTTTTTCAGTTTTGTTTTCTAAGCAAATGATTAAGCGAATCATGAGAAAGTACTAGAGGAGGGGAGTTCAATGAGAAGAAAAGGACGCAAGTTTCGCCCGCCATAATAGGCAGCCGCAACCTATCGCACGTATTTACGACAATAAAAAATGGAGGAAACTACTATGACTAACGCAAACACGCAAAACAAAAGAAAAAGTCGGCTCATCTTAGCTGCACTTTTAGCCACAATCGTAATCATCACAGGTTAAATCTTCGCCTTCTTTAGTGATGTTGTCAACCATGATACAACTATTACGGCAGGTACCCTCGACCTAGTTAAAGGGACGACAGAGATCTACCAAAATGGTGCTAATGTGACAACAGCAGTTGGTAATAATAATGGCATTGTTGAAAACTTCAACCCAGGAGATGTCGTGACCTTTAGCGTTCCAATCAAGAATGAGGGCAGTAAATCAGCTTGGTTGCGTGGCAACTTGGCGATTACAGGTGGAGCTGTCACACTTGGAACTGTTGATGCTGATACGACAGCTTTTGACGATACTTTCGTCGTCTTTTCTGGTACTGTTGCTCAAAGTGCTGCAGCTACTGCAGTTGGTGGAGCAAACGATTTATCACAAAAAACAGGCTGGTCATTTACAGCTGGCTCTAGCACATCAGCGACATTTGTCGACCCTACACCAGGTATCATCAATGGTAATGACAAAGCAGATGATTTTGAGGCTGAAGCAGGTGCAGCTTACACTGATGGAGCTGACGCAAATGAAGGGACTTTGACTTACACCATTTACTTCAAACCAACTGCTAAAAACAAATGGCAAGGTAAAGACATATCTATTGACTTCAAGGCACAAGCTATTCAGTACAGAAACAATGCAACGTCTACAAGCTGGACTGATGTTGTTTCAACTGAATATGGTGCGCAATAAGAGCTTAAAAAAGCAACACATTCGGAGGGCAAGTCCCTCCACTTATGACAAAGTTTGGTAACCAAGTCATGACTTGGAAGGGTTCAATTCCCGTCAATGCCACTAGAAATAACTAATACTAACTTAGAGAATAGATAAGAAAATACAGGAGGGGATAAACATGACACATCGAAATTATAGAAACTGGTTAGCACTGCTCGCTTTATTCCTGATGTTGCCTGCTAGACCAGTACAAGCAGCTAATACTGACTATCGCATCGATATCCACGATAATGATGCGATGAGTCTACAAGAATTAGACATCACCGAACATGACGTGAGTGAAGGTGATATCATAACTCACCATATTTACGTGGATAACCATACAAGTAATGGTCATATCATTAAGCTTAAAAATATCGAAGTGGTTCAGGATAGTATCCTCTTGGATAAACTAAGTTTTGAGTTTATCAATGGTGCAGCGGTTGTTCCCTTTGACAGTGGTAATTTTAGCCAAGCCTATGACAAAAACCTCTTCGTAGTTGGCAGTCAAGGGACTGGCAATTTCACACTCAGGATGACAGTCAATGGTAACTTAGATAACAGCTACCAAGGGAGTGCTTGTACGCTACGTTATACCTTTGAGATTTTGAATCTTGAGGCAGGTGGTATTATGCCTGTTGATGGAGGAGTTACACCACCCCCTTCAAATCAGAACGGTGGTCAAAACACGCAAGGTAATCAAGGGCAGACGAACACGCAAGGTAATCAAGGACAGACGAATACGCAAGGGACACAAGCTCAAACAGACAAGCAAGGCGGCTTACCCACAACCCTTGGCAATGCCGTAAAAGCACTCTTACCCAATACAGGTGAAGGCAAGTTAGCTGTTACCAGTATGCTTGGCTTGATTGTCTCACTGAGCGTCTTCTTAGTGGTTAAAAACCGCAAAAAAGAAACGCCACCTACAAAGGAGTGAGCGCCATGAGTAAAAGACAGGAAAGCAGTTGGCAAAAACTCAAGCGCTATACGCTCAATCTCTTCTTGGTTTTAGCAGTAGGACTTGTGAGTATGACCGCAATCTATGCTCTATATTTTAACAAGGAAGACGCTTTTATTGCAGGTTATAAGCCCTATGTCATTTCATCAGACAGTATGGCACCTATCTACCGCAAGAACAGTATCGTCCTGGTTAAACAAGGCAACTTCAAAACTATCAAGACAGGTGAGATGATTGCCTTTAAGGCACAGGAACTTGAGGGCAAGCCAGCCTTTCACCGTGTAGTTGCTGTCACACCAGAAGGGGTTGTTACCAAAGGTGATGCCAATAAAATCAGAGATGCACATCTCGTGACGGATAAGACCTATCTAGGTCATGAAGTCTGGCATACCAATATAGCCGTCACCCTCTTGCCTTTACTCAAAACCCCTAAAGGCATTATCTATTTGATTGTTTTACCGATTATTTTAATGATCTTACTGAGTCAAACACTCAAAATTATCATGCGAGAGAGAAGAAGTAAGCAACTTGAACTAGCTGATAGTCACGAAGAAAACTCGCTAGAAGGAGAATGATATGAAAAGCAAACAAAAAATCAAAAGAAAGCGTGTCAAAGCAAGACATCAAAAGCCTAGTCATTTTGGTGGTGGTTTAAAACCATTTCCAGCTTGGGGCAAGCTTGTTGCTATTCTGGGTATGACCCTCGCATCAGGTCTCTTCTTGCTTGTTTCAGTTTCAGCCTATTTTGCGGACTATGCCGGTGTCACGCTTGGGTTTAATATTCCGACTTACTATTTCACTGTTGACTATAATTCAAATGGTGGCTCTGCAGTCGCATCTGAAGACGTTAAGGTGGGTGAAAGTATTACAGAACCAACTCCACCGACAAGGACGGGATATGACTTTGCGTCTTGGCATCAGCAAGCTGACCTAGCGGATACAGCATGGCAGTTCGCGACTAATAAGATGCCAAGACAGAACCTGACGCTCCATGCTAAGTGGACAGCTAAAACTTACGATATTACTTACAACTTAGATGGTGGGACTGGTACTGGTGGTAATCCAACAACTTATACCTATGATATCGGTGTGGCAAGTTTTGCGCCTGCGACAGGTAAGACAGGTCATACCTTTGTAGGGTGGGAAGATGAAAATGGTAATCCAGTCACCAGTATCTCAAAAACTGAGATGGGAAACAAAACACTTTATGCGCGTTGGACACCGAATGAATATGATATCACTTATGAGTTAGACGGTGGTGATAATGATAATAGCAATCCAGCTAAATATACCTACGATATCGGCGTGTCAAGCTTTGCGCCTGCGACAGGTAAAGTAGGTCATGTTTTTACAAGGTGGGAGGATGAAAACGGTAAGCCAGTCACCAGTATTTTAAAAACTGAGACAGGAAATAAAACGCTTTATGCGCGTTGGGCGCCGACTTATGAGATTACATACGTCTTAGACAGTGGCACTAACCCTCAAGACAATCCAACTCAATATGCTTATGGTATCGGTGTTGCAAGCTTTAAGTCAGCAACTAAGTCAGGTTATAAATTTCTAGGTTGGTTTACTGAATCATCGGCTGGTACTCAGATCGCAAATATCTCGACTACAGCTACAGGAAATAAAACACTTTATGCTCATTGGGAAGAACAGGTCACTTTAAAAGTGGGTAATACAGATCCAGGTACTGAGTTTGATTTTGCGGGTAGCAAGTGGCGAATTCTGGATACCGATATGGATAATACTACTTCGAATGGTTTACAAGCACTGGTTATCAAGGTTGATCCTATCAGCACCTCAAGTCAATATCTCGCCAGTGGTGAGTACTATTTTGAATCAACCGGTATTAGCAACGGTTATGAACGCAGTCGAAGTATTGGTGGTATTGGAAAAGTGATTGACGACTGGTACAAGGACAATATTGCGGGAACAGCTGATGAAGCTGCTGTCCAAGCTGTTGCGCTGAATAACCCAACTTATACTGAGTTTACGAAAACACCTTTTACATTTAATTCTGGGAGTGGGATTACAAACTGGGAGTGGCAGAACTGGTATCAAGATACCCGCTTTGCGACCAGCTTAACAGGAAGCGTCAGCAAACAAGCCTTTGCCTTGAGCTATGGGGATATCCATGGTCATATGGGCATCGGAACAACAGTAACGAGCACCGATCTCTTTAAGTTCAGTAGCACCGGTGCATTTAGGCTCCGCTCGGCCGCCTTCAGCTCTCAAAATGCGGGATTTGTCAGCGCGGGCAATTTCGCCCGCTACAATAGTATGGATTACAAACTCCCCGTCCGCCCTTCTTTGTCTCTCTTAATTGAAAAAATCTGACATCTAGCTGCTAATAAAGTAAAATAAAACGTGTGTGTCCAAACAGACTAATGCTTGTGGTATTGGCTGGTGTGTTAGTGATCTTATAAGCGGGTAGATGAGCGAAGATGCGTCTGGCTTTGTCTGCTTTGCTGGAAAAATCCCTGAATGGTTGTGTGGCTGTTCAGGGGTTTTGTTTTGCAGTCTTGTGTC
>SKFA01001194.1_pt1 | contig 15660 bp, 13 predicted proteins | sample 4820291 | NCBI WGS metagenome assembly SKFA01 (sample SAMN11008795, study PRJNA524170) | human gut metagenome | isolation source: fecal sample from pouch patient p30 | place: Israel: Tel-Aviv | reverse complement strand
ATATTTTACGAGGAGGAAACGGACATGGCAGAAGAAAAAGAACCACTAGACAATAGTCGCTTGGGAAAATCCAAAAGAAAATTAGTACGATTGCAAAATGAATTAAACGAACAAATTGAAAAGATGGTTGAACACCAAAGAAAGACCAACGGTCAACCAATGAACGATAAGAGAAATGGGCGTTCTTGGTTTAGGCAACAAGAGCGAATCGAAAATAAAGTCCAAAGTCTGAGAGAAGAGATCAAGCAACAAGAAAAACAAGTAGAAAAACTTGAAAGACAAGAAGAGCTAAAGAAAATGGGCTATAACAAGTACGGCGGACTGGATATGACGATCGAGAATATTCCAAGAATCAAAGAAGAAATCGAACGCTTTGAAAAAGGTGAATCGACTTTTTCAGCCGCTACGATCCGAAAATACCAACGGAAATTGGAAACATTAGAACAGCTGAAAGAAAGATCAGAAAAAGGAAAAGAAAATCTTCTTCCTGAAGTACAAGCAATTATTGACAGCGGACGAGTGACGCAATGGAAAAAAAATCCAACCATTTATTTTTTGAAAGGCTATCGAAAAGTTGCTTTAGAACTGAATGAAAACGGGGGATTTGAGGAATCAAAAAAATACCAAGCCACGTCGGAAGAGGAAAAAGCAGCTGTTCGTGAATTACTTGAAGAGGCTGCGCCAACTGATTCTCTGAAGGAGAAAGAAAACGATCATTTCTATCGAGTAGAATTCAACGAAAATGATCCAGAAAAAGGATTGAAAAGTTATGGTGGGGAGATCGTAACATTCGAATTGATCGATCAACTCAAAACGTTGGATAACCAATACGCCGCAGAAGCAGGTTATTATAAATTCTATTTTGAAGAAGTGAAGAACGGAGAAGTAGTAGATCAGATCCGAATGGATCTAGGGGATGGCGTCAACAGTAATCAACCCATCTATTTAGAGTTAGCAAAATTGTGCGAACAAGTACCTGAAAAGGAACAAAAACAAACGGTAAAAAATGAATCTGTTTCGAAAGAACAAATGCAGTCGAAAGAAACAAAAACAAAACAAAAGGGCTATCAAAAACGAACGGCAGAAGAGATTAAGCAAGAAGTCAAATCCCTTTCGCAACAGGCACTGGATGCGGTGAAAAAGCATACCCATTCTCCTGAAGACGTGAAAGAACTTTTGAATTTTATGTCTCGTTTTCCAGAACTATCCTTTAGAAACCAATTATTGATTGAGGAACAATTTCCAGGTGCAACGGCTTGTTTAGGTCGTGCCGCGTTGAAAAAAGAAGGAATCTATATCAAAAAAGGGGAACAAGGGAACAAGATCTTTGTCAGAAAAACGGTCAAAGGATTTTATGAGAAAGGACGTGGCTTTGTTCGAGAAACAGAGGCTACACCAGAAGATAAAAAACGAATCGAAAGTGGTCAAATCGAAGTAATCAAAAAACCTTACTACACGATTGAAAAAGTGTTTGATATCACACAAACACAATTGAAACCTGAAGACTATCCGAAAATCTTCCCGAACCGCGTCTTTGATTTTCAATTGGATCAAACAGGACAGACAGAACTTCAAGTTGGGATTCAAGCGGTAGCCAAAAATATTGGAATTCAAATTCGAGATATGACAGAAAGTGAAGTCTATCAAAGAGAATTAGGACAAGCACGTGGGGCGTACGTTCGTAACGAATTTACTGGCGAAGAAGAAATCGTCATGAATACTCGAAATACTCCTACGCAGCATTTAGCCACAAGTATTCACGAATTAGCCCATGCTAGAATGCACAAATTTTCAGAATTAGATACTGCAACAAAAGAACTACAGGCAGAAATGACCTCCTATATTGTGTGCAAGCATTTTGGGATGGACACGTCTGAGAAGGCGATTCCTTATATTGCGACATGGACGAAGAATGGTCAGACTTTGGATGATAAGGAAGCTGCGGAACGTGGGAAAATCATGAATGATGTCAGCCGTGTCGCAAATGAATTCATTCAAACCATTTCTAATGAAATCAATCAATACAGAGAAAGAGAACCAGAGATCCAACCAGCAGAAGTGAAGCAGGAGCATAAAAATACTGTAGAAACGGCAGAACAAAAGAATATTGTGCCCGTTGGCTCACTTTGGATCGACAAGAAAGACGGGAAAGTCCTGGAAGAAGACACGGGCCGAACGTTACATTTGAAGGATGCGGCGTTTATTGAAGATCCGCAGCATAATCAAGTGATTTTAAAAGGAAAAAGTTATGGAAAAGAGATTCAAACGGCGTTACCTTCAGAAGAATTTGCGCTAGGAAATCCATTCCGATTTTCACTTGAAACAGTGTCAGAAGTGGCCAAACGAAAAAATGAAATCTATTATGAACAACAATTGTCACAAAAAGAACGCGTATAAAACAAGTAAAAAAGACTATCTGAAAAACGGATAGTCTTTTTTCTTTTGGGAGGTTTGAAAATGACAGAGAAAAAAATGAGTCTTATTGATCGATGTAAACAGATCGATATAGTGGATTTTGCTCGAAACAATGGAATGGCTGTAGTCAATAAAGGACGAGACTATCGCTTAGAAGACCATGATTCTTTTGTTTTTGATCGAAGAAAACAACGTTTTTATTGGAATAGTCAAAATATTAGTGGCGACATTATTGAATTAGCTAAACTTTTTTTCATAGACAAAGATATCCAAGACCCTAAGCAACAATTTAAAGCAGCCACTGATTTTATTCTAAAGAATGAAGACAAAACAGAACGAGTGGAAAATCTTCATTTTGAGACAGAAAAGTACAAAGATCACCCCGTTGATTATCAACCACTCACAGAAAAAGGAAGGAATTATCTGAAGGAAGAACGAAAACTGCCCGATTGGTTGATTGATTATGCAGAAAAAGAAGGATTGATCGCCGAACTAAAGCCAAAACATGAACGGCAAAATTTCTTAGTTCGAGACGATCGTTTGGATCATGCGGTCGCCTTTTTATGGAAAGATCCACAGACAAAAGAGACAGTAGGGGCGAGTTATCAAGGAACGTTCATTGATTATGAACGTTTTGGTGAGAGAGGCACATATAAGCATATAGATAAAAATTCGACAGCGAATCATGGATTTAACCTAAAGATCGGTGACCCTAAACAGTTAAAATTTTTTGAGAGTAGTATTGATTTACTTAGCTACGCTGCACTGAATCGTGATCAGTTAAACGATACGTGGTTAGTCTCTATGGAAGGGTTAAAACACCATGTGATCAGTCATTATTTTGGTGAGGCAGTATCTGAATTGAGAAAGAAACAAGCCTTTCCTCAATCCATCGAGATTTGTGTGGATAATGACCGTGCAGGACATATTTTCTACGAAAAAGAACAATTAATGGGCGCAGTTGATCCATTTACGAATCAGAAAGTACGTTGTGAACGAGGAATCGCTAATGATTGGCAAGTGCCAAGAGAATACAAAGTCATTTATGAAGAAGTCGCAAAAGAAGAAAAGGTCACACCAGAAGCTATTATGGCCATACACAAGACAGAAAACAATCTGCAATTAACGAACCAACTGGTTTCCGCTCACAAAGTAAATGCGTCTTTTGGCCAGCAGCTTTCTGTTAACGATTCAATAGAAGCCATTAATTTGAAAGATATTTGTAGAGAAGTCGCAAAAGAATTAAAAGCTTGTGAACGCGTGGATGGTACGTACGATTTTGATCGTTTTTATCAAGAAAAAGGGGATATTAATGCGCAGATTCTTTTCTCTTATAAAGCAGAACAATACTACAAAGGCTATAAAAATCATGAACATGAATTTGTACCTGAAGTAAAAAAGGACTGGAACGATCAATTGAAGCATGAGATCCAGCAACAAGAAATCAGAAAGCAAAAACGTGCCATGATGTTTCAACAAGGTAGACAGCATGAAAGGGAGTGAAATCGTGATGATGAAAACCGTTATTTTAGCAGAAAAGCCGTCACAAGCGAAAGCTTATGCCGATAGCTTCTCTAAATCCACCCGAAAAGACGGGTATTTTGAGATCCAAGATCGATTGTTTCCTGGTGAAACTGTGATCACGTATGGTTTTGGTCATTTAGTCGAGTTAGATTCGCCCGATATGTACGATGAAAATTGGAAACAATGGTCATTAGAGCATTTGCCTATTTTCCCCAATCAATACCACTATCATGTTCCTAAAGATAAGAAAAAGCAATTCAACGTGGTGAAACAGCAACTTCAATCGGCCGACACCATTATTATTGCGACAGATAGCGATCGTGAAGGGGAACTGATCGCTTGGACGATCATTCAACAAGCAGGCGCCGATCAAGGGAAAACCTTTAAAAGACTTTGGATCAACTCCTTAGAAAAAGAAGCCATTTATCAAGGATTCCAGCAGTTAAGAGACGCAGGAGAGACCTATTCAAAATTTGAAGAAGCACAAGCACGTCAGATCGCCGATTGGTTAATCGGTATGAATGGCAGCCCACTGTATAGTTTACTCTTGCAGCAAAAAGGCATACCAGGAAGCTTTTCCTTAGGTAGAGTCCAAACTCCAACGCTTTACATGATTTATCAGTTGCAGGAAAAGATTAGAAACTTCCAAAAAGAACCATATTTTGAAGGAAAAGCCCAAGTAACCACTCAAAATGGCACATTTGATGCGAAGCTTGTTCCGAATGAAACCCAAGCGACGCAAGAAGCATTTGAAGCTTATTTAAAAGAAAAAGGTGTTCAAGTAGGAAAGCAGCCAGGCACGATTCTTGAAGTCGAAACCGAGAAAAAAAGCGCGGCAAGTCCACGTCTTTTTTCTCTATCCAGCCTTCAGTCTAAAATGAATCAGCTTATGAAAGCTAGTGCCAAAGACACATTGGAAGCTATGCAAGGTTTATATGAAGGGAAATATCTAAGCTATCCGCGAACAGACACCCCTTATATTACGGAAGGGGAATATGCGTATTTGTTGGATCATTTAGATGAATACAAGCATTTTTTAAAGGCCGAATCAATCCCAACCCCTATTCATGCGCCGAATAGTCGGTATGTGAACAACAAGAAAGTCCAGGAACATTACGCGATCATTCCTACAAAAATGGTTATGACAGAAGCAACGTATGAAAGTCTGACACCTTTACAACAAGCGATTTACGAGCAAGTTTTAAAAACAACGGTTGCGATGTTTGCGGAAAAATATACCTATGAAGAAACTACGATTTTGACACAAGTTCAGCAGCTTCAGTTAAAGGCAATCGGAAAAGTACCGATAGATCTAGGTTGGAAGAAGTTATTTGGCAAAGAGAGCGACGGAAAAGAGAAGGAAGAAGAGCCGCTACTTCCTAAAGTGACAAAAGGAGAAATGGTGACGGTAGATCTACAAGTCCTTGAAAAAGAAACCAAGCCACCGCAACCTTATACCGAAGGTACGTTGATCACGGCGATGAAAACAGCTGGGAAAACCGTGGATAGTGAAGAAGCGCAATCCATATTGAAAGAAGTGGAAGGAATCGGTACAGAAGCGACACGGGCGAATATTATTGAAACCTTGAAACAAAAGGAATATATCAAGGTAGAGAAAAATAAGCTCGTGGTGACGAATAAAGGGATTTTGCTTTGCCAAGCCGTGGAAAAAGAGCCGCTGCTTACGAGCGCCGAAATGACCGCCAAATGGGAAAGCTACTTGTTAAAGATTGGGGAACGAAAAGGAACACAAACCACTTTTCTAGCCAATATCCAAAAATTTGTCTCTCACTTATTGGAAGTCGTCCCAGGACAAATCCAATCCACTGATTTTGGATCGACGTTACAAGAAGTGAAAGCAGCCAGTGAAAAGCAAGAAGCCGCGCGTCATTTAGGAATTTGTCCAAAATGCCAGGAACAAGAAGTCATACTTTATCAAAAGGTGGCGGCTTGCACGTCTGAAGCCTGTGATTTCAAACTATGGACAACGATTGCTAAAAAGAAACTTACAGCGACACAGCTGAAGGAGATCATTCAAAATAGACGAACAAGCCAACCAGTGAAAGGGTTAAAAGGTCAGAAGGGTTCGTTTGAAGCAACGATTGTTTTAAAAGAAGACTTCACTACAGGCTTTGAATTTTCTGAAAAGAAAAAAACGAACTTCAAGAAGAGAACACGACGCACTACAAAATAATGGAGGGTTAATCTTATGCGTAATACAACACACAAACAACAAGAAATCGAAAATCAAAAAGCCAAAATTCGTTCAGAACAGGAAAAAATGCGTGCCAGCAAACGAAGACTGCAGCAATTAAAGAACCAGCAACGGATTCAAAAAGAAATTGAATTAGATCGATAAAATCTTCCTGGCTATTGTATACGTATAAACTTATGTTATACTGTTTTTATAAGTTTATACGTATACAAAGGAGGGAGAAAATGACAAAAGCAATGGTGTACAAGCTGCTAGAAGAATTTAATGGAACTTTGGCTTTGAAGGATGCCAAAAAAGCGGGCATTTCTCCTGTAACGATCAAACGTATGGTAGATCGTGGAGAGCTGGATCGTGAGTATCCAGGTTTTTTCACCTTACCTGGTCAATTTCCTGATGAATTGTTTATGGCGCAAAAAAAATATGAACGCGGCATTATTTCACATATTACCGCGTTAGATTTGTATGATTTAACAGATATGATCCCTAGACAGATCGATCTGACTGTACCTTACGGTTATCACGTTTCTGAAAAAGGATTGAAGGAATTCGCAGTTGAGCTACACTATACAAAAGCGGAATGGTATGAATTAGGTAAGATTGAAATAAAAAGTCGCTATGGGAATCCTATTATAGCTTATGATCCAGAAAGAACTTTATGTGACATTTGGAATCCCTGGTATACCGTTGAGGATGAAATCAAAGTAAAAGCAATCAAAAACTATATGGAGTCGGATAGAAAAAATCTTAGAAAATTGAATGAGTATCGACGAATTTTACCAACAGACAAAACGATGCGTTCTTATATTATGGCTTTAAATTAAAGGAGAAGATACATGACACCTACGCAGTTAAAAGCAAAAGTGAAGAATATTTCCAGAGAAAAAGAAGTTGATCCGCAGCTTGTTTTAAGACATTTTATGATGGAAAAGTTCTTGGAAAAAATCTCAGAGTCTCCTTATCGTGAAAATTTTGTGTTAAAAGGCGGCTTCTTAATTGGCTCAAAGTATGGCATTGAAAATCGCACAACCAAAGACATTGATACGACTTTACGGGAAATGAAAGTAACCAAAGAAACATTAACAACGGTTCTAAACGATATTTTTTCAACGCCGACGAAAGAAGGCATTCAATTTGAGATTCAAGGAATGAAAGAAACGAGAGAAGCCGATTACTATCCAGGATTTAGCTTACGTGTGCTGGCACATTTGGAAAACATGCGGCCAGATTTTAAGGTAGATGTGACTACAGGTGACTTGATCTATCCTGCAACGATCACTCACAGTCATAAATTGATGTTTGAGGATCGAACGATTCCTTTGGAATCCTATCCTACAGAACAAATTATTGCTGAAAAATTAAGTGCAACCTTTGATTTTTTAACAGATAATTCAAGAGGAAAAGATTTTTATGATCTCTATACTATTCCTAAAATGGAGAAGATCGATGAGAAGACCTTGAAAGATAGTGTGAGAAATACATTTACACGTCGAGGAAAAACTGATCCGTTAAAGATTTACTATGAAAAGGATATGGATGTACTGAAAAATAGTCACGAGCTAAAAGATACTTGGAAGAAATATCAAAAAAGCAATCCTTATGCTGCGTCGATCACGTACGATGAGACAATGGATTCGATTAGTAATTTGATGGAAAAAGTGATTCACGTCGAAGAAAAAGAGCGAAAACTAGCTTATCAAAGACACCAACAGATAAATAGAGAAATGGAGAGATAAAGATGATTAATAATGTGACATTAGTAGGACGCTTAACCAAAGATCCCGATTTACGTTATACTGCAAGTGGCACAGCAGTAGCGACTTTTACCCTAGCCGTCAACCGCAATTTCACGAATCAAAACGGCAATCGAGAAGCTGATTTTATTAACTGTGTGATTTGGCGCAAACCAGCAGAAACGATGGCGACATTAGCTAAAAAAGGCAGTTTGATCGGCGTTGTCGGACGGATTCAAACCCGAACTTATGACAACCAGCAAGGACAACGGGTGTATGTGACAGAAGTTGTGGCCGATAATTTCCAATTATTAGAAAGTAAATCAGCGACAGAAAGCCGTGCGCACGCTGATCAATCGTCTACCAGTCCAAACACCACCACCTTTGAACAGCATGACACAATGACGACTAACAACAATGGATTGAACGCTTCACAGAATCCATTTGGTGGACAATCAATCGATATTAGCGACGATGAGCTACCGTTTTAAGTAGCATTTTCTATTGGTTGCATTTGCTACGGTTTATGTTATAATTTAGTCAACAAAAAGAATTTTCAATCTATAACCAAAAACCACTAGCTGGCGGGCTAGTGGTTTTCTTTTACGTTTCTATTATAAGAATTAACGGGTAGGCTTACTGTCTTTCTTGGCAAATTTACAATCAAGCCATTTGCAGATATAGTGCGCGGCTACTTCTGCCATGATTGCAAAAACAAAATCAAAAAGAATTTTCAAACCTATAACCTCCTCCCCTTGCCAGATTAGGCCGGGGTAGCAGACAGCAAGACTATTATAGCATAATCGAAATATCCAAATGATTGGATTTTTGCTATAATTTTAGCGAGGTGATTGTGATGAACAAATATGTTGGTTTGCTTGATAAAATCCGAGTAATAAAAACGCAACCGTTATTGGTTCGCTTTACTTTACAAACGATTCATGAATCGATTAATTGTGTAGTTGCAGATATTGAAATTATCGATAAATTGCTAATTATGGATGATGGAAAATACAATATTGCCGTCACAGGTCACTTCAATAAACGAAATCAGCTAGTTATTGCTAGCATGTATGTTAGAAATCCCGATCATTTTACGCGATCGATGGGCATATAAAAAAAGAAGAGTTGCAATCCTAATGTAGGACTGCAGCTCTTTTTGTTTTACATAGAAACAGGAAGAAAGGGAAAGGCCTGTTTAGGAAGGCACAAGCGCCTTCTCAATTGAAAAACCTTTCTCTCACTCCAACCGCCACCGCCGTTCGAGAAGAAAGGAAGTGAACGTTGCACGTTCACTAAGATAAGGGGTCTTGCTTTGCAAGACAAAATAGGAAAAGCTTCCTCTCACCAAAAGGTTCGTTCCTGTTCGCTATCTCTTTATTGATTTGCCAGACCGGCAACAAGTTGCCTTTTATCACCAAAAAGCGACAAGGACAAGGGTAAATGGCACGCTGCGCGCCCTTGTCCTTGTCGCTTTTCGTTGATTCATTCTGGCCAACAAATCAATAAAGAAAGAACTAACGAAAGGAAATAAAACCTTTCCTAAGAGGAGGCAGAATCAATCATGCGAAAGAAATTTGATTATTGGGGTGTTCCTTTCAGCGAATTATTCCCAAACTATCATGCACCACATACTGTCGAATGCGATTGTGGAGAAAGAGCGAAATGTATCAAAAGCTATCGTTTGTATCAATGTCCAACATGCGGGAAAAAATATACCTTGTCTTATGGCGATTATATTTTGATTGATGAGAAAGGAAAGAAACGCTGATGAAAACACAACACAAATTATTGACTGTAAAAGAAGTCGTTCAAATTTTGGTGGACAAAGAAGTCATTTCTGAAAAAGTAGCAGAAGCTTTACTTATTCCGCGGTACTGGACGATAGAAACCCCTTTAGTAGAGGATGCACCGACTATGCTATTTGAAGACCTAGTGAAGATAGCAGGATATGAACTGCATTATCAAGAAAACATGGAAACTTATGAAAACGAATATTGGTTAACCAAATTAGAGAACTAAAAAGGAGAAAAAAATATGGCTCAAAATTACTATGACGAATTTGTCAAATTACCTTTGGATAAAATGGCACAAAAAATGGAGGATATGACATTCTTATACAATGAGACACGTGTTCCAAAAAAACATTATAAGGAAAGATTGTCGGTAGCTGTGGAAGAAATGATTGAATCGGGTGTCGAAATGAATCTCATTGCGACCTACTATCGAACGCTTGAAGAACTGAAAAAGCAAAATGGACAATGGTTTTTCCAAGCCTTACTATGCTTGGAAGCAGGCGTCAAGCCAAACACTATCAAACCTTCTGAATACCAAGCTTTAGAACTAACGTATGGGAAATTTGTCGAAATGAAAAAAGCCAAGACTGTTTCAAGTGAATGGTTGGACTACTTTGAAAATGTCAACAAGTATGGCGCATGTTACATCATGAAAAAGGAGGACAACGAAAATGAATAAGGTGATTTATCAACTAACAACGGAAGATGTGTCACACTTTTTAACAAACAAAGAACATTTGAATGAAGTAATCAGACGGATTCAAAAAGACTTTAGTTGTATGGAAGAAATGAAGTACTTTATTCAAAGAGTCGAAGAACAATTGTATTTGGAAAGTGAAACGAGTCAAACGAAGGTTACAGTCAGCAATAATTATTTAGACGTGTATAAACGTCGCCCTGACACATTAAAAAAAGGAGCGGAGCTTCTACGACTAGAAACAGAAAAATATATCATGAATGTTTACCTAGAAAGGAGTGAACTGGTCGAAAACTTTGTCAGCTACACGATTTGCAGGAAACACTATTACTCAGAATCAGAATATTATTCAATTTTTGAGAGCATGGAATTAATGGAAGAGCTAAACAGCAAAGATGCGATGGTAGACGATTATTACCTTGTATTTACTAAATTTTTGACGTGTGGGACGGAATCTATCGTGTTAATGGGAATGGATTATGAACTCGCTGTACCCGAAGTATTTTTGAGGGAATATGTAGAAGAAGTAGATAACCCAGGCGACGACTGGTACACGACTTTAACTGATTTTTTAGATACCTACACTTACGACGATACAGAAGAAATCCAAAATGAACTTGACCGTAAACGAATGCCATATCAACGATTTGAAAGGAAAAAAGATCAATAACCATTTATACCGAAAAGTGAGAATGTGTGAAATAAGAACAAAAAACCTTGAAATTAAGGGAATGGTTCTTATTTCGCACCAATCGCTCCAACCGCCCCCGCCGCTTAGGTGGTGCGAAATAAGCGAGCAAAGCCCGAAAACCTAAGAGAAAGAAGGAGATTTATATGAACAAAATTATTCCCTTATTATTAGTCCTATTTGTTGGAGAAATACTTATGCGACTTAGTGCAGCTGTACATTTAAACCTCGCAGTATTTTTGGTAATACTAATGTTTTGTTTGATCTTTTGGCGATTTGTATTAGCCCTCGTAAGTCTACTATTCAAGATGATTGCAGCCATATTTTTCATAGGATTATTTCGATGAAAGGAGAGAGTAGCAACGCCAATTGCAATAGGAAATAAACGGTTACCCGTGACGTTGGATGAAAAGAGACAAAAAGAATTGCAGCAACCAAAGCAGAAGTACGGCAAAAGTGAATCCAGGATTATGTGTATTGCGTTAGATCTATTGATCGCGCAAGAAAAAGCAGGATTTGATGTACCAGCACTAAAAAAGTGATCGCATTTTTCGCACGTGTTAATACGTGTTATAATTATTTTGTAAGGAGGTATAGTGCACAATGCCACTTACGGGAAAAGAAATGCTTAAGTTATTGAAAAAAATGGCTGGGTTGAGCGAAGGCAAGAGGGATTTCATCATCATCTTTATAAGGATGGTGTTAGAATCACTGTTCCTGTTCATGCCAATCAAGATCTTGGCCGAGGACTTGAGCGAAAAATTTTAAAGGATGCGGGATTGAAATAATCTCGCATTCGATTAAAGAAAGGATTGACTGAAATGTTAAGTGAGCCTTTAGCAAAAACCTATCCTGCTATTTTTAGCCCAGAAGAAGGTGGTGGGTACTTTATTGAATTTCCTGATGTTCAAGGTGCTTACACAGGAATTAACGAAGACGATATATCTTATGGAATTGCTATGGCACAAGAGGTGTTAGGTATGGTTTTAGCAGATTATATTGAGCATGAAGATTTACTTCCAGAACCAACACCAATCAATAAGATTTCTGTTGAAGATGATTCTTTTACTACTTTAATTCGTGTAGATGTTGCCAAATATTTGAAAGACACAGAACTTGTCAAAAAAACCTTAACAATTCCTCAATGGGCGGATAAGCTAGGCAAAAGGGCTGGCATAAATTTTTCAGTCCTTCTAACAGAATCAATTGCAGATAAAGCAGATAACATTCTTCGTTCTGGAAGAAATAATTAGAACTCAAAAGGGTCAGAAACTTAAAAATCTTTGGCTTCTTTTTTTACTACAAAGATGGCTTCTTTAAATTATTTGCCTGATTGATTTAAAAAAATTGCGCAAAGACTACGAGCTAATTAAGTTGCTCGTGGTCTTTTTTTATGAAAACTTTTTAGATCTTATTATTTGTCAAATTAAGCGAGACAAAACTTTCCATTTACGTAACTCAAAAAAACTTCTAATGGTGTTTGGTAATTTAGTGATTTTCTAGGGATATGGTTTCTTTTGGACGCAACGGATGAGATGAATCCTTGATTGACTTGGTTGAATTCCATTTCTTTTGGTAGTCCATCTTTTCGGAGGAGTCCGTTTGAATGTTCATTTAATCCCCGTTGGGAAGGCGTTCCTGGGTCTGCGAAATAAATATCAATATCATTCGTATTACTAATACTTTTCCAATTAGAGAATTCTTTTCCACAATCAAAGGTAATTGATTTGAAAAGATTTTTGGGTACGGATTGAAGCCATTCATTAATCGAATTTTCAATATCAACTGCCTTACGGCCTTCTGGTTTCAAGGCGATAATGGCTTTTGAAAGTCGCTCAACGAGTGTGATGACGGCACTTTTATGGTGGATGCCGACAATCGTATCACCCTCTAAATGTCCAAATTCTTCTTCGAAAACGACATAATCTTTTTTACGTTCAGAAATATTTCTTTTGAATGCCTGTTTTCCACGTTTTTCCTTATAACCATTTGGTTTTCGTTTTCCTTGCATCGGTAAATGTAAAACATTGAATTCTCCCGTCTTAAACCGGCGATAGAGGGTACTTACTGAACAAGAGAAGGTTCGCTCTGCACGGCCAATAATGACGTCTGGGGTCCAACCTTCAGTTGATCTTTTTTCAATGTATTCTTTTTCCTCAGCAGGAAAAATGATTTCGGTTCTCCCACAACGTCGCTTATTTTCTTTGTATTGTTCAAAGTATTCAAGTGCTGTTCCACCACATTTGAGAAAGTTATAGACATTGTAAATTGTTTGGCGTCCACGTTTAAGCTGCTTCGCAACGATAGCAACCGGAGTTTCTTGATGAAAATATGCTTCTATCATTACAAGCTCGTTTGGTGTAAGATGGGTATAAGTCATTTATGTTCACTCTCCTTGTATGCTTTAGCGGGTATTACAATTTGAGTGTAACATAAATGGCTTTTTTATTTGTCTCGCTTAATTATACAAACGGCGCAATAAAAACACTAATAAAGGATAGTACAGTATAATAAAAAATAAAAGGTATCTGGTACGAAAATCAACTAGATACATTTTTTGTGTTCTTATTTTTTTGTTATTTTATAAAAAATAGAGATCTCATGTTAGAAAACCTAACATATGCAGTTGACAATATTTTTTTTAATTGGTACACTTTAGCCAACTTATAAAACGAAAGGGGACGTCTGATGGGAGAAAAGGAATTGCGCCGATCTATGTCCGTATTTCCAATTGGTACAGTTATGAAGCTGACTGATTTGTCTGCTCGGCAAATTCGCTATTATGAAGAACAAGATTTAGTTCATCCGGAACGAAGCGAAGGAAACCGACGTATGTATTCGCTGAATGATATTGATATGTTGCTTGAGATTAAAGACTATCTTTCAGAGGGATTGAATATGGCTGGGATCAAACGTGTATACGAAATGGCACAGGCGAAAAAACAAGAAGCAAAAAACAAGAAGCCGTTGACAGATCATGACGTTCGACAAATTTTTCGTGATGAGATTTTGGCGCAAGGTGGGTTAAGCAAAACAGGTCATTATCAGTCGCAAGGATTGCAAAGACAATTCTTTGACTTAATAAATTAAAAAAGGAAGAGGGATACCATGGTAAAGAAACAGATAACAGGTGAAGAAATCAAACGAATCATTGAGGAAGAAAACGTACGATTTTTACGATTGATGTTCACAGACATCTTAGGTACGATCAAAAATGTAGAAGTTCCAGTGAGCCAGATCGACAAAGTATTAGAAAATAAAATGATGTTTGACGGTTCTTCGATTGAAGGATTTGTTCGAATTGAAGAAAGCGATATGTATTTGTATCCAGATCTCTCCACTTGGATGATCTTCCCGTGGGAAAGTGCTCATGGAAAAGTTGCTCGTTTAATTTGTGATATCTATAATCCGGATGGGACACCATTTGCCGGCGATCCTCGCGGGAATTTGAAACGAGCATTGAAAGATATGCGCGACCTTGGTTTTACCTCTTTCAATTTAGGACCTGAACCAGAATTCTTCTTATTTAAATTAGACGAAGACGGTGGGATCACAACGACCTTGAATGATAAAGGTGGTTATTTTGATTTTGCACCAACAGATTTAGGTGAAAATTGCCGCCGTGACATCGTGTTGGAATTAGAAAGTCTAGGCTTTGAAGTGGAAGCTTCACATCATGAAGTAGCGCCAGGACAGCATGAAATTGACTTTAAATATGCAGATGTGGTAGATGCTTGTGATAATATCCAAACCTTCAAGCTCGTTGTCAAAACGATTGCACGCAAGCATGGACTTCACGCGACTTTCATGCCGAAACCGTTATTTGGGATCAATGGTTCTGGTATGCATTGCAATATGTCTTTGTTCAATGATGAAGGAAATGTTTTCTATGATAAAGACGGTGAATTGGAACTAAGTGAAACAGCTTATCATTTCTTAGGTGGTTTGCTGAAACATGCTCGTGCCTACACAGCCGTTTGCAATCCAACAGTCAATTCTTATAAACGTCTCGTTCCAGGTTATGAAGCGCCTGTTTATGTCGCATGGAGTGGCCGTAATCGTTCGCCATTAGTACGTGTACCAGAATCTCGCGGTTTATCCACACGTTTGGAATTGCGGTCAGTTGATCCATCTGCAAACCCATACTTGGCAATGGCAGTATTGTTGCAAGCAGGACTAGACGGTATCCGTAATCAGATCACACCGCCAGCAGCTGTTGACCGTAACATTTATGTAATGGATGAGGAAGAAAGAGAAGCTGCACATATCCAGGACTTACCTTCAACTATCCATAATGCTATCAAAGAATTGCGTAAGGATAATGTAATGATTGACGCATTAGGACAACATATCTTCTCAAATTTTGTTGAAGCAAAACGTCTCGAATGGGCGGCATTCAGACAAACTGTTTCCGAGTGGGAAAGAGAACAATATCTAGAACTTTATTAAAACAGGAATACCGTGAATTAGAGGCTGTGAAATCAGCGTTTTGACCTGAGTATTAGAGAAACAAACGGAAAAATAGTTCCTCATATTTTGCCGTTTTTTGAGCTAATACCGAGGGTCAGCTGATTGAACACCGTTTAGTGGAGAGG
>SKFA01001193.1_pt1 | contig 15661 bp, 15 predicted proteins | sample 4820291 | NCBI WGS metagenome assembly SKFA01 (sample SAMN11008795, study PRJNA524170) | human gut metagenome | isolation source: fecal sample from pouch patient p30 | place: Israel: Tel-Aviv | reverse complement strand
GGCATTCACGAAAACGTACTCCATGGCGGGCGCGGCCGCGCTGGCCATCATCGTCATTCCGATTCTGATGGGATTCTGGATCCGGGGGAAAATTCCTGCCGAGACAAGTAACCCCCTGAACCGGGTGCTGATCAAAGCGTATCATCCTTTGCTGCTGCGGGTCCTCCACTGGCCAAAAACAACCCTGCTGGTTGCGGCCTTGTCCATTTTCACGGTTATCTGGCCACTGAGTCAGGTGGGCGGTGAATTTCTGCCGAAGATTAACGAGGGCGATCTGCTGTATATGCCGTCGACCTTGCCTGGCGTCTCTCCGGCAGAAGCTGCAGCGCTCCTGCAGACAACAGACAAGTTAATCAAAAGCGTTCCTGAAGTGGCTTCTGTATTTGGCAAGACCGGTAAAGCAGAGACCGCAACGGATTCCGCGCCGCTCGAAATGGTGGAAACCACGATCCAGCTCAAACCTGAGGATCAGTGGCGTCCCGGCATGACAATTGACAAGATTATTGATGAACTCGACAGGACAGTCCGTTTACCGGGTCTGGCAAACCTCTGGGTGCCGCCTATCCGTAACCGTATTGATATGCTCTCAACCGGGATCAAAAGCCCGATAGGTATCAAAGTGTCCGGGACTGTTCTGTCCGATATCGACGCGACGGCGCAGAGTATCGAGGCGGTAGCCAAAACCGTGCCTGGCGTGGTGTCTGTCCTGGCTGAGCGACTTGAGGGCGGGCGCTACATCGATATCGATATCAACCGGGAGAAAGCTTCCCGGTACGGGATGACTGTGGGCGACGTCCAGCTGTTCGTCTCTTCAGCAATCGGTGGGGCTATGGTGGGTGAGACGGTTGAAGGCGTGGCCCGGTACCCTATTAACATTCGCTATCCGCAGGATTACCGTAACAGTCCGCAGGCGTTGAGAGAGATGCCAATCCTGACCCCAATGAAGCAGCAAATTACGCTGGGCGATGTTGCCGATATTAAGGTCGTTTCCGGACCAACCATGCTGAAAACCGAAAATGCCCGGCCAGCCAGCTGGATTTATGTTGATGCCCGCGGCAGGGACATGGTGTCGGTGGTGAACGATATTAAGACGGCCATCAGTGAGAAAGTGAAACTGAGACCGGGGACCAGTGTGGCATTCTCAGGACAGTTTGAATTACTCGAGCACGCCAATAAGAAATTAAAACTGATGGTACCGATGACGGTGATGATCATCTTCATCCTGTTATATCTGGCATTCCGCCGGGCTGATGAGGCCTTACTTATTCTGATGAGCCTGCCGTTTGCCCTGGTTGGCGGGATATGGTTCCTGTACTGGCAGGGCTTCCATATGTCAGTGGCGACCGGAACCGGGTTTATCGCCCTGGCCGGGGTGGCAGCAGAGTTTGGCGTGGTCATGCTGATGTATCTGCGTCATGCCATTGAAGCGCACCCGGAATTGTCCCGTAAAGAGACGTTCACACCGGAAGGCCTTGATGAAGCCCTCTATCATGGTGCCGTACTGCGTGTCCGGCCGAAAGCCATGACCGTGGCGGTGATCATTGCGGGTCTGCTGCCAATACTCTGGGGAACCGGTGCAGGTTCAGAAGTCATGAGCCGTATCGCGGCACCCATGATTGGTGGGATGATCACGGCTCCGCTGCTGTCCCTGTTCATTATTCCTGCCGCCTACAAATTAATCTGGCTGCGCAGACATAAAAAAAGCGTGTCCTGAACCTGAAAGGGCACCCCCTGTGGGTGTCCTTCTTTACTGATTCACCCTGACGTCAGGGTTTATATCGATAATATACAGAGGTGAGTATGAAAAAAGTGGTTCTAATGGCGCTGGCTCTCGGCCTTTCACTACCCGCGATGGCGAGTGAAAAAGTGATTGATATGTACAAATCTGAAAACTGTGGCTGTTGTTCCCTGTGGGGCAAAGCGATGGAAAAAGACGGGTTTGAAGTACGAACTCACGTCATGAATGATCAGGCGCTGTCAGCCCTGAAAGAAAAGCATGCTATTCCTGCAGGACTACGAAGTTGTCATACCGCGGTTGCCGGTAATTTGATCATTGAAGGCCATGTGCCTGCGACAACGATACATAAGGCAATGCAGTCTGGTTCGGGTATATACGGTCTCGCCACCCCCGGTATGCCAGCAGGAAGTCCTGGAATGGAGATGGGAGCCCGAAAAGAGGCTTACGATGTTATCGCATTCTCACCGGATGGAAGTAAAAAAGTCTTCCAGCGAATCGAATAGTCAGCGGAACGGCTGATAACGGGACGCCGGTAGCAGGCACTCCTGTGCCGGCGATATTCGTGGTAATCGCATCCATGACATACCCTGAAGACAGAAAATGCTTCAGATATGCATAAGGAGAGTTACAGTGAAAAATAACAATGCAGTGCAACACAACAACCAGACTGCTTCTGAGCAGACATTATCCCCGGACGAGGGCCACGTATTGCATAAGGTGAGAGATCCCGTGTGCGGGATGGCCATCCTGCCCGACAGGGCGCACAGCAGCATTCGATACCAGGACCATCAACTTTATTTCTGCTCCGCCAGCTGTGAGAGTAAATTTAAAGCCCATCCCGATCGTTATCTTACCGAAGATGCCAGTGAACATTCCCATCACCATCACCACGATCATCACGAAGTCAGCCCTGATCAGATAAAACAGCCTCACCACCAGGCGGAAAAAGAGAATTCTGAAGGTGTGTGGACATGTCCGATGCACCCGGAGATACGCCGCAGTGGTCCCGGAAGCTGTCCTGTCTGTGGAATGGCACTGGAGCCGCTCGTAGCTACGGCATCCACGGGGCCGAGTGATGAACTTCACGACATGACAAGACGCTTCTGGCTGGGGTTGTTGCTGGCGTTTCCGGTTCTGGTACTCGAAATGGGATCTCATCTGTTTCCCGACTTGAGGAATACAGTACCGCCACAGTACAACACATGGCTGCAGTTGCTTCTGGCCTCCCCTGTCGTGTTGTGGTGTGGCTGGCCATTCTTCGCCCGGGCCGGAATGTCGTTACGTAACCGCTCCCTGAATATGTTTACCCTTGTTGCAATGGGGACCGGCGTAGCCTGGGTTTACAGCGTCATTGCAACCGTCTTCCCCTCCTGGTTTCCTGCATCGTTCAGAAACATGGATGGCCTGGTGGCCGTTTATTTTGAAGCCGCAGCAGTTATTACGGTGCTTGTTCTGCTGGGACAGGTTCTTGAGCTGCGGGCACGGGAACAAACCTCAGGCGCCATTACTGCGCTTCTGAACCTTGCCCCCAAAACCGCCAGACGGCTGGATCATGACGGTCATGAAACGGATATTAATGCGGAAGATGTCCTGCCTGGCGATAAGCTCCGCATCAGACCTGGAGAGAGTATTCCGGTCGACGGTATCGTGATCGAAGGCAAAACAACCGTTGATGAATCGATGGTGACCGGGGAGTCTATGCCGGTTACCAAAACGAAGGGTGACCCTGTCATTGGGGGGACGATTAATCAGACAGGTAGTCTTATCATCCGTGCAGAGAAAGTCGGTGATGAAACGATGCTCTCACGAATTGTTCAGATGGTCGCTGATGCACAGCGTTCGCGTGCCCCCATCCAGAGAATGGCAGACAGCGTTTCAGGCTGGTTTGTTCCTCTGGTGATACTTATCGCGGTTGTTGCTTTCGTGATCTGGTCTGTCTGGGGGCCCGAGCCCAGGATGGCGCACGGTCTGATTGCGGCTGTGTCGGTCCTGATTATTGCCTGCCCCTGCGCACTGGGGCTGGCCACACCGATGTCGATAATGGTGGGGGTAGGCAAAGGAGCCCAGGCCGGGGTGTTAATCAGGAATGCCGAAGCCCTTGAGCGTCTTGAAAAAGTGGACACGCTGGTTGTCGACAAAACAGGCACGCTCACGGAAGGTTCGCCTACGGTGACAGGGATTATCAGTCTCAATCCGGGTGGGGAAGCATCTCTTTTACGTGTAGCGGCCGCAGTGGAAAAAGGCTCGCAGCATCCGCTGGGTATGGCTGTAGTCCGGGCAGCCCAGCACAGGGGGATCATGATACCCGCAGTCAGTGATTTCAATGCTCCGTCGGGGAAAGGTGTTTCAGGCGATGTTGAAGGTCAACGGGTTGTTATTGGTAATGAACTGGCTATGCAGGAAAACAGTATCGTTATTGATAATCAAAAGGCCGTTGCGGATAAGTTGCGGATGGAAGGCGCTACCGTTATCTATGTGGCCACAGATGGGTACCTTGCAGGCCTGATAGCTATCTCGGATCCCGTGAAAGCAACCACGCCGGATGCGCTTAAAGCTTTGCGTCAGGCGGGGATCCGCATTGTTATGCTCACCGGGGATAACCAGCTTACTGCTGAAGCAGTCGCACGGAAACTGGGAATAGATGAGGTTGAAGCCGGGATTCTGCCGGATGGCAAAAAAGCAGTGATAACCCGACTGAAAGCGTCTGGCCATGTGGTTGCGATGGCCGGAGACGGTGTGAATGATGCCCCGGCGCTGGCAGCGGCTGACGTGGGAATAGCCATGGGAACGGGTACAGATGTGGCAATTGAAAGTGCCGGAGTCACCCTTCTCAAAGGCGACTTGATGATACTGAACAGGGCCCGTCATCTGTCAGAGATCACCATGAAAAATATCCGTCAGAATCTGTTTTTTGCATTTATCTACAACGCACTTGGCGTGCCTGTGGCTGCAGGTCTGCTTTATCCTGTGTATGGAATACTGCTGTCGCCAGTTATTGCGGCGGCGGCCATGGCTCTTTCCTCCGTCAGCGTCATTGTGAATGCGTTGCGTCTGAAAAGTGTCAGGCTCGGGAAATAACACTGAGTGAAGGGTCAGTTACGAACAGAAGGAGTCCAGTATGAAAAGTACCACCTATGCGCTTATTGCTGTCGCCGCGATCGCGGCATTTGCCCTCCTGCGCGAACACTGGTCACATGTGGCAGGTTACTGGCCATATCTGTTATTGCTGGTCTGCCCGCTAATGCATCTTTTCCACGGCCACGGAGGGCATGGAGATCATCAACATCACGGAAGTGAAAACGATAAAAAAAATTAATCCGGCAGACGGGGCCGCGTCGCGGTCCCGTTATCAGTCCAGGTATCGTTCGTAGTCTCTGGCATGCGCAAAGGCATGCTGTTCGAGTTTGTTATCAGCGGGTGCCGCTGCCCGGAACGCCAGAGAGTTAACAGGGTTGTTATTGATGACCAGCTCGTAATGCAGATGAGGACCGGATGAACGTCCGCTGTTACCGGATAACGCAATAGCACCTCCCCGTGTAACCCTGGCCCCTTTAGTAACGAGTATTTTATTGAGGTGGAGATAGCGAGTTTTAACACCGGCTTTTCCCGTTACTTCAACAAAATATCCCATGGTACTGTTGTATTCGGCCCGGGTGATTTTTCCGTCGATGACGCTGACTATTTTCGTGTTCATGGGCATGGAATAATCAATGCCATTATGGGGACTCACTTTTCCCGATACCGGGTTAAGTCTTGCAGGATTGAAAGGCGAACTGAGTCTTGCTGTGGCCGGTAACGGATAATCGAGACTGCCTTTCCCGGAAGTATCGGAAAGGTTATAGAACTTTTTATCTGATATACGATACGCCGTGTAATTAAATGAACCGGACGTAAATTTATAGGCCACGACACGTGATTTTCCCGCTTTCTTTTGCAGTACGAGTTTTAATGATTCATTTTTTTTCAAATGCCGCAGATTAAACCGGGAAGGCAAGGAGCGCTGAAGAGTAGCGATCTCGTTCGATTCCAGCCCCGAGCGGGTGGCTGAAAGGTAGGCATTTTCTTTTACGACATCGGTAGAATACATTTACTGGAATTCGCCGTTAGCATGAACACTGCGGCGTATGCTAGGGGTTTTCAGGAGGCGTGTCATCTGTCAGTTAATCGGGAGCACCGTTGATGGTCGTCATTTTTGTAACATATCTTGTTTCCCGTTTGCTCCTGAAGCTCTGGGAACTGTATGACCAGCCCGACGGTGATGATTAACGGGACTGAAACAGGTTACGGCAGAGCAATATGGGGCTCATGTCCTGCTACGTAACCCGTCAGTAAAGCCCTGCTGCGCACCTGACGCTAAGCACTAACCCGCCTGCAGTTACCTGGTCGAATACAGCCCGCGAAGCTTTCTTGCCTGCGTCTGATGTGCTTCCGCACCGGCATTATTGACCTGCTCATGCACGAGAGCGGCTTTTTCTCCGGCATTCAGTTCGTTAAAAGAAGAAGACGAGGTCTTTGAATTTGCATCACTGCCGGACAGCATTTTTTTATGTTCCTCAATCATTTTCTGATGCGCATAGGACGCGCTGTTGTTCATAAATGAATGAGCAACAATGGCCCTTTCATGTTCATTCATTTCAGAGAATGAGGGCGTGTTGTTTTTATTAACCCTGTCCGGTAAGTTTTCATGCGTCGAGGAGTTCACATGACTGACGGCTGAGGCATTATTAACAAATCGATGTGCTTCATGGGCAATATCACTGGACTGAGCAAAAGCTGCCCCACAAAATAAAGCTGTAAACGCAGTGGTCGTGATTAATATATTCATGTGTAATTACCTTCTGAGGTACATAAAAGATGTCCTTATGATCATATATAAAAATAATCAACCTGTGGGGAAGATGACGTAAATGTAATACAGCTATGTACATTACACGATTGTAATGAATTTGTTTCTTAAGGTGTGCTAGATTCATTTTATTGTAAGTGGATGAACCAGTAATTTAATTTAAATCGGTTCTCGAATTCTGTCAGTAACCATACTTTAAATAAGGGAATACGCATGCTGTTGAAAACGTCTCGACGAACTTTCCTGAAGGGGTTAACCCTCTCTGGCGTAGCCGGAAGTCTTGGCGTATGGAGTTTCAATGCGCGTTCCAGTCTGAGCCTGCCAGTTGCCGCATCCCTGCAGGGTACTCAGTTTGACCTGACCATTGGTGAAACGGCCGTCAATATCACGGGCAGTGAGCGTCAGGCCAAAACAATCAATGGAGGCCTGCCGGGGCCCGTTCTTCGCTGGAAAGAAGGTGACACCATTACCCTGAAGGTCAAAAACCGTCTTAATGAACAGACGTCCATTCACTGGCACGGCATTATTCTTCCGGCCAATATGGATGGTGTTCCGGGGCTGAGTTTTATGGGCATAGAGCCTGATGATACCTACGTTTACACCTTTAAGGTTAAGCAGAACGGGACTTACTGGTACCACAGCCATTCCGGTCTGCAGGAACAGGAGGGGGTATACGGTGCCATTATCATCGATGCCGGGGAGCCAGAACCGTTTACTTACGATCGTGAGCATGTGGTCATGTTGTCTGACTGGACCGATGAAAATCCTCACAGCCTGCTGAAAAAATTAAAAAAACAGTCGGATTACTACAATTTCAATAAACCAACCGTTGGCTCTTTTTTCCGCGACGTGAATACCAGGGGGCTGTCAGCCACCATTGCCGATCGGAAAATGTGGGCTGAAATGAAAATGAATCCGACTGACCTCGCGGATGTCAGTGGCTACACCTACACCTATCTCATGAACGGGCAGGCCCCGCTGAAAAACTGGACCGGACTGTTCCGTCCCGGTGAAAAGATACGCTTACGGTTTATCAACGGCTCGGCAATGACCTATTTCGATATCCGTATCCCCGGGCTGAAAATGACGGTCGTGGCTGCAGATGGCCAGTATGTAAACCCGGTTACCGTTGACGAATTCAGGATTGCCGTTGCCGAAACCTATGATGTCATTGTGGAGCCTCAGGGTGAGGCCTATACCATCTTCGCACAATCCATGGACAGGACCGGTTACGCTCGAGGGACACTGGCCACGAGAGAAGGGTTAAGTGCTGCCGTTCCCCCCCTCGATCCCCGTCCTCTGTTGACCATGGAAGATATGGGTATGGGGGGAATGGGACATGATATGGCAGGAATGGACCACAGCCAGATGGGAGGCATGGATAACAGCGGAGAGATGATGTCTATGGACGGTGCTGACCTTCCGGATAGCGGGACATCCTCCGCGCCCATGGATCACAGCAGCATGGCCGGTATGGATCATTCCCGGATGGCCGGAATGCCGGGTATGCAAAGTCATCCTGCGTCAGAAACGGATAACCCACTGGTTGATATGCAGGCGATGAGCGTCTCTCCGAAATTAAATGATCCGGGTATTGGTCTTCGAAATAACGGAAGAAAGGTTCTCACGTACGCGGATTTGAAAAGCCGCTTTGAGGATCCTGACGGACGTGAACCTGGCCGTACCATAGAACTGCATTTAACCGGCCACATGGAAAAGTTTGCCTGGTCATTTAACGGAATCAAGTTTTCAGATGCCGCACCGGTGCTGCTGAAATACGGTGAGCGGCTCAGGATCACGCTGATCAACGATACCATGATGACTCACCCCATTCACCTGCATGGTATGTGGAGCGATCTGGAAGATGAAAACGGTAATTTCATGGTTCGTAAACACACAATAGATGTTCCCCCTGGTACAAAACGCAGTTACAGAGTGACAGCAGATGCGCTTGGCCGCTGGGCGTATCACTGCCATTTGCTCTATCACATGGAAATGGGAATGTTTCGTGAAGTCCGGGTGGAGGAATGATGCGAATGAAGAGAAATTTGAAGGCCATACCTGTTCTGGTCGCCGGTTTGTTTACCTCACAGCTTTCTATTGCGGCGGGCTCCGTCTCTGCAGATCCCCACGCCGGGCACGACATGTCTGCCATGCAGATGCCAGCAGATGAGAATTTCACTGAGATGACGTCAATGGAGCCCATTGTAACTGAGAGCAGAACGCCAATTCCGCCTGTTACCGATGCCGACCGGAAGGCTGCATTCGGCAATTTACAGGGGCATGCGATTCACGACAGTGCGATTAATTATCTGGTTCTGCTGGATCAACTGGAATGGCAACGGTCGGATAACACCAACAATTTCAGCTGGAGTGTTAACAGCTGGATTGGAGGCGACACAGATCGGATTTGGCTAAAGAGTGAAGGTGAACGAAGCAATGGGGAAACGGAGGCGGCTGAAGCGCAGTTACTCTGGGGACATGCGGTTGGCCCATGGTGGGATTTGGTTGCGGGTGTCAGGCAGGATTTCAGACCTGCTTCTGCCCGGACCTGGGCTGCTGTCGGTTTTCAGGGGCTGGCACTCTATAATTTTGAGTCTGAAATTACGGGTTTTGTCAGTAATGGCGGAAAAGCAGCCCTTCGTCTGGGAGGAGAATACGACGTTTTACTGACTAACCGGCTCATACTCCAGCCATCCTATGAGGTGAATTTCTACAGTCAGGATGATGAATCGCGGGGTCGCGGCAGGGGACTGACTGACACAGAGCTGGGGCTCCGGCTGCGCTATGAAATACGCCGTGAGTTTGCACCCTATATAGGCGTTTCCTGGAATCAACTTTACGGGAAAACATCCGATATGGCGAAAAGAGAAGGTGAGAAAGACCATCAGGTAGTATTCCTGGCGGGAGCCAGAATCTGGTTTTAACGCACTGATATAAAACACTCAACTAAACAGGTAAATAAAATGTCGATTTTAAATAAAGCCATTCTTACAGGTGGCCTCGTTATGGGCGTTGCTTTCTCTGCTATGGCCCATCCGGAATTAAAAAGCTCTGTGCCACAGGCTGATTCAGCCGTAGCGGCCCCGGAAAAGATTCAGCTTAATTTCTCGGAAAATCTGACCGTGAAATTCTCAGGTGCAAAATTAACGATGACGGGTATGAAAGGCATGTCATCACATTCTCCGATGCCGGTCGCGGCAAAAGTGGCGCCAGGCGCTGACCCTAAATCGATGGTCATTATTCCGCGAGAGCCTTTACCCGCTGGCACTTATCGTGTTGACTGGCGCGCGGTTTCTTCAGATACGCACCCTATTACCGGTAATTACACCTTTACAGTGAAGTAATATTATGAACGACCTGATTATGATTGTTATTCGTTTTCTTCTTTATCTGGATTTGATGGTAATATTTGGATTGCCATTTTTTCAGATATATGGAATAAGCGGTGTCAGACATGAAACCTATAACCTGACTAATTTCAGGTCGTTTATAACCTTTGCTGTTGTTACAGGCATCATTCTTACTGGCATTAATATGCTCCTGGTATCTAATGCCATGAGTGGAGTAACTGACCTCAGAGAATTATCCATCCATGTTATCGAGATGGTGATAGAAGAAACTGATGTGGGTATTAGCTGGATTGTCAGACTCTGTGCCCTGTTTACCACACTCGGTGCTTTGTTCCTTTACACTAATAAGAGAGTATTGTCCTGCCTGCTGATGACGATGAGTGGGGGCGTGGCGCTGGCTACACTTGCCTGGGGAGGACACGCCGTTATGCATGACGGTCTGCATTACTATCTCCATTTACTGAGCGATCTGACCCATCTCGGCGCTGCAGGTGCCTGGACAGGTGCTCTGGTTGCATTTGCTATCCTGCTGATGCGCAGAAACGAGCATAATGCACAGAGCGTCATTGTGATATCTGACTCCCTGGCAAAATTTGCCACGGCAGGAACGGTGATTGTTGTAGCCCTGATCCTGAGTGCGCTGGTCAACTATCTGTATATTGCTGAGGGTAACTTAACTCCCTTATTCAACAGTTCCTGGGGGAGGATATTGCTTGCCAAGACGGCTCTGTTTGTTCTGATGCTTCTTCTGGCTGCAGCAAACCGGTTTCACCTGGGTCCCCGGCTTGAAGTTATGGTCAGGGAAGGGAATTATGATCGCAGCGTTGCCCTGATGCGAAACAGCATCCTGACAGAATTCGTTGTTGCGATTATCATTCTGGGCGCCGTAGCGTGGCTTGGAATGCTTGCTCCGTCTCAGATCAGCTAGGGGACAGCCAAAGCTCATGCGTGAGATTTTTACTTTCATATCAGCGAGTTGACCATGCAGCGTATTTTAATCGTTGAAGACGAACAAAAAACAGGTCGTTACCTGCAGCAGGGACTGGTTGAGGAAGGCTATCAGGCCGATCTCTTTAATAATGGCCGCGATGGTCTCGGGGCCGCGTCGAAGGGACAGTATGATTTGATAATACTGGACGTGATGCTGCCTTTCCTCGACGGGTGGCAAATCATCAGCGCACTGAGGGAGTCCGGGCACGAAGAACCGGTCCTGTTTTTAACCGCAAAGGACAACGTGCGGGACAAAGTGAAAGGACTGGAGCTTGGCGCAGATGACTACCTGATTAAGCCCTTTGATTTTACGGAGCTGGTTGCACGTGTAAGAACCCTACTGCGCCGGGCACGCTCGCAGGCCGCAACAGTCTGCACCATCGCCGATATGACCGTTGATATGGTGCGCCGGACCGTGATCCGTTCGGGGAAGAAGATCCATCTCACCGGTAAAGAATACGTTCTGCTTGAGTTGCTGCTGCAACGCACCGGAGAAGTGTTACCCAGGAGTCTTATCTCGTCCCTGGTCTGGAACATGAATTTTGACAGTGATACGAATGTGATTGATGTCGCCGTGAGACGTCTGAGAAGTAAAATTGATGATGACTTTGAGCCAAAACTGATCCATACCGTTCGCGGTGCCGGATATGTCCTGGAGATCAGAGAAGAGTGAGGTTCAAAATTTCCCTGACCACACGCCTGAGCCTGATTTTTTCTGCGGTGATGCTTACGGTATGGTGGTTATCAAGTTTTATCCTGATTAGCACCCTTAATGGCTATTTCGATAATCAGGACCGCGATTTTCTGACAGGTAAACTTCAGCTCACCGAAGAGTTTCTTAAAACAGAGACGTTCAGGAACAAAACGGATATTAAGTCATTATCAGAAAAAATAAACGATGCGATGGTGGGGCACAATGGCTTATTCATTTCTATAAAAAACATGGAAAATGAAAAAATTGTTGAACTCTATGCCAAAAATTCTGTTGTTCCAGCGGTCCTGCTTAATAAGTCGGGTGATATTCTCGACTATATGATCCAGACGGAAGAAAATAACACCGTGTACCGCAGTATCTCGCGGCGGGTTGCCGTGACGCCGGAACAGGGTAAAAGCAAACATGTCATCATTACGGTTGCCACGGATACTGGGTATCACACCCTGTTTATGGACAAACTCAGTACCTGGCTGTTCTGGTTCAATATCGGTCTGGTCTTTATTTCTGTTTTTCTGGGCTGGCTGACCACACGTATTGGTCTGAAACCGCTACGGGAAATGACCAGTCTGGCTTCCTCCATGACCGTACACAGCCTGGATCAGCGTCTAAATCCCGATCTGGCTCCGCCGGAAATCTCTGAGACCATGCAGGAGTTCAATAATATGTTTGATCGCCTGGAGGGGGCATTCCGGAAACTGTCAGATTTCTCGTCTGACATCGCGCATGAGCTGCGCACACCAGTCAGTAATCTGATGATGCAGACGCAGTTTGCACTGGCTAAGGAAAGGGATGTTTCGCATTACCGCGAAATTTTATTCGCTAACCTGGAAGAACTGAAAAGGTTGTCACGAATGACCAGTGACATGCTTTTTCTGGCACGTTCAGAGCATGGTCTGCTGCGGCTGGATAAACATGATGTGGATCTGGCAGCCGAACTGAATGAATTACGTGAGTTGTTCGAGCCCCTGGCAGACGAAACAGGAAAGACAATCACGGTTGAAGGAGAGGGCGTTGTTGCCGGAGACAGCGATATGCTCCGACGTGCTTTCAGTAACCTGCTTTCCAATGCAATCAAGTATTCTCCCGATAACACCTGTACAGCGATACACCTTGAGCGTGACAGTGACTGTGTGAACGTGATGATTACGAATACGATGTCCGGCCAGGTTCCCGCTAATCTGGAACGTTTGTTTGACCGGTTCTATCGCGCAGACTCATCAAGGTTCTACAACACGGAAGGCGCGGGGCTGGGATTATCAATTACAAGGTCGATCATTCATGCTCACGGCGGCGAGCTGTCAGCAGAACAGCAGGGGCGTGAAATTGTGTTCAAAGTGCGCCTGTTAATGGATTAATCCCGTTGTTCAGGAGAAACCTGGAAGGTGACAAAATTGTCATCATTCAGTCACGCGATAAACAGAGGCGGTTTTTTATAATCATCCATAAATCAGGAGCAGCGTGATAACTCAATCACCTGGTTCCTGGAGTGATGATTAACCCGCCCTGAGATCAACTGCTTTCTCTGTTATAAGCCATTGATTGTTTGGGTATGTAAACACCGGAGACCCAACCATGAAAAAGATTCTCGTATCATTTGTTGCCATTATGGCTGCCGCTTCATCTGCCATGGCTGCAGAGACAATGAACATGCATGACCAGGTAAATAATGCACAGGCACCTGCCCACCAGATGCAGTCATCTGCTGAAAAAAGTGCAATTCAGGGAGACAGCATGACAATGATGGATATGAGCAGTCACGATCAGGCTGCAATGTCCCATGACATGATGCAAAACAGCAATTCTGCTGCCCACCAGGACATGGCTGAAATGCATAAAAAAATGATGAAAGCTAAACCCGGAGCTACCAACGAAACAGCAAAGTCATTTTCTGAAATGAGCGAGCATGAGAAGGCCGCAGCTGTACATGAGAAGGCGAATAATGGTCAGTCTTCCGTTGTTCACCAGCAGCAGGCTGATAAGCATCGCAGTCAGATCACCCAGAATTAACCCGCAGCTCCACTTGTTAGACCCTCATTTGACGCCGAAGTCACTGGCTTACGCTCCCGCCGGGAGCGTTTTTTTTCGTAATTAATAAGTGTCATCAAAAGCATCCATCACCATTATCATAATTGGCCCTGATCAAATAAAATTTAACTTATGTTGCGCGAGAATTCAGTTCATGAAGAAAAATATCAGTATCATATTGTTTTTAATTATTATTTTCGTTCCCGGTTATATCCTATATCCAGGGTTCATGCCGCGCCGTATCCTGAGACTGGCTGAGAATACGAATGATCGTAACCACCGAATGTGATGACACAAAATAGATCATGTGCTGTTCCACCGGCAGCGAGCAGATATTGTCTCCCAGCTCCGCGCGATGCGTGCCTATGTCATGCATGGCCAGAACGTCAAACACCGCTGCTATACTGTTACCAACGGTGCAAAACTGGGTCTTCCGCAACTTAGGTGGAGTTGTTTAAGCCAGAGGGCTCATGACTCGTCGTCGCAGTAACTCGAAGCCAGCTCGACCGTACATCTGCCGTTTCAGCATCTTCAGGCGGTTTACATGGCCTTCCACAACGCCATTACTCCATCTGCTGCTTATCGCTTCGTGTATTGCTGTTGCATCCGCTTCCATACCGGCCGCAACACGCTGAAGGTCAATGAGCCCACTTTGACTGACGTCAGAGAACCATTGATTTAACTGCGATTTATTCTTCGTTTTCAACATTCGATAGAAGTCGAGCGACAGCTGTTGCGCCATTTTCAGTTGCGGTTCTTTCTGGCACATCGATTCGATGAAGCGGGATGCATAGTTTTCTTCTCCTCTGATCATTCGCCAGGGCATTAACCAGCGGCTTACTCTGGATGCTGAGGGGAGTCGAACTGGGGCGATAACGGGACTGTTAACCTGCTTACGCCACTTAGCCACAGCATCCCTGACCGTCGTTTCGCTCCCGGTGAAGCCAGCATTTACCATCTCCCGCCATAGCTGCCCGGCATTATGGTTACCGTTTATCCGTTGTTCTTCCAGCCATTCCTGCCATGGTTCAAGTAACCCGGGTCTGGGTGGCTTAGTTGATATTTCAGGGAACGCTTTTGACTGTATCCACCGGCGAACCGTCACCCGGGACAGTCCGGTGATACGCGATATTTCTCTTATCCCACAACCCTTTTTATGAAGAGAGTCTACCTCAGCCCAGCGCTGATACCGTTTGTCACGTTGCTCTCGTTTAATACGTTCAGGGCGACGTAACGTTGACGTTGGCACCAAAGACGCTTCAGCATTCTGTTTTTTGGGGGGATAACTCGGTGGCCACCAGTCGTATCAATGGCATGTGTCTGTACATCATGCGCTCCAGCGCATCACCAATATTCTTCAGCAGATGCCAGCGATCGGCCACCTGTATTGCCTGCGGTGCACCATCGCGAGCAGCTAACGCATAGATCCCCCCACGATCGCGTGAGACGACCTGTATTTCTGGGTATTTTTTGAACCATGCCGCCAGAGTGCGTTGCTCCCGGCCTGGCAGTAACACCAGGGGGCGATGGGTATCAAGATTTACGATCAGTGTGCCGTACCTGTGGCCCCGATGCCATGCCCACTCGTCAATACCAACATGCCTGGTCCGGTTCTCTGTTTGTTCCGGAGCTTGAACCACTCTGCGCAGTAAAGTATCCGCGCTGATCTGTATTCCTGAAGCTACTGCAGCTCGTCTCCCTGCTTCACCACCTGCGATAAGCCCCAGCTGATGCTGCAGATTTTTCAGCAATGCAGAAGACTGCTGCTGCGGGCCTGCAAAGGGAGCAAGCCACAGGCGCAAACGGTTGTGATAAGAATGATTCTTTTCATGACTATCGTTTTTGTTCAGGAACGGACACTTTTACGGTTCATCCATTCATATATAATAGGAATAATAAAGGCATTCAGGAAAGTTGAGGTCAGCAGGCCGCCCAATATCACTTTGGCCATCGGACTCTGGGTTTCGTTGCCCGGAAGATCCCCCCGAAGGGCC
>SKFA01001187.1_pt1 | contig 15710 bp, 10 predicted proteins | sample 4820291 | NCBI WGS metagenome assembly SKFA01 (sample SAMN11008795, study PRJNA524170) | human gut metagenome | isolation source: fecal sample from pouch patient p30 | place: Israel: Tel-Aviv | reverse complement strand
GAGGCGCCGGCGATCATCATGATGTCGGTGATGCCGAGCAGGTCGGCTACGTCGAAGGCCACGATGTCGGTGGCTTTGATACGGTCCGCGGCCTCGGCGGCCACGCGGACGGCGTTGATGGAATCCTGAAGTGCGGGCATGGTTCAGCGCTCCCAGGCGGGCTTCCAGCCCTCGACGTTGTGTTGCGTATTCTCGGAGTAGACCATCGTGTCGCTCGGCACGGCGTGGCGCACCACGGAACCGGCGCCGGTGGTCACGTTGTCGCCCACTTCAACCGGGGCCACGAACAGGTTGCCGGCACCCACGTGGCAGCCGGAGCCGATGGTGGTGCGGTTCTTGTGCACGCCGTCATAGTTGGCGGTAATGGTGCCGCCGCCGATGTTGGTGTGGTCGCCAAGCTGGGCGTCGCCCACGTAGCTCAGGTGCGGCACCTTGGTGCCGTTGCCGATGTGCGCCTTCTTCATTTCGACGAACGCGCCGGCCTTGGCATCCTCGCCGAACTCGTTGCCCGGGCGCAGGTAGGTCCACGGGCCGATGTTCGTGCGTGCGCCGATGTGCGATTCCTGTACGCGGGAACGCTCGACCACGGCACCTTCGTCCACGGTTGCGTCGATCAGGGTGGTGTACGGGCCGACGATGGCGTCCTCGCCGACCACCGTGTGGCCTTGCAGGAAGGAGCCGGGCAGGATGGTGGCGTCGCGGCCGATTTGGACATCGTCCTCGATCCAGGTGGTTTCCGGGTCAAGAATGGTCACGCCGTCGCGCATCCAGCGCTCGCAGACGCGGCGGTTGTAGGTCTTGGACAGCGCGGCCAGCTGCACGCGGTCGTTCACGCCTTCGACGGTGAGCGGATCCGGAGCGGCGAACGCGCCGACCTTGCCAGCGGCCTTGGCGGTTTCCAGCGCGTCGGTCAGATAGAACTCACCCTGCGCGTTGTTCGACTTCAGTCCGGCGATTGCCTCGGTAAGCACGGAAGCCTCGAACACGTAGACTGAGGTGTTCACTTCCTGCACGGCGAGTTCGCTGCGGTTGGCGTCTTTCTGTTCAACGATGCGCAGCACGTTGCCTTCGCGATCGCGGATGATGCGGCCGTAGCCGGTCGGGTCATCGAGGATGGTGGTGAGCACAGTGGCGCCGTTGCCGGAGGCGGTGTGGAATTCGACCAGACGGTGCAGCGTCTCGCTGTCGAGCAGCGGCATGTCGGAGGCGGCGATCAGCACCGGGCCATCGACCTTGCCAGCCTCGGTGAGCTGCGCCATTGCGCACTGCACGGCGCGGCCGGTACCGGGAATGTCGTCCTGGTTCACAATGGTGACCTGCTCGTCATAGGAGCGGGCGGCTTCGGCGACGCGCTCGGCCTGGAAGTGCACGACCACGGCCAACGTGTCGGGATTCAGGGCGGCCACCGAATCCATGACCCTGTTCAGGAAGGTCTTGCCTGCAAAAGCATGCAGCACCTTCGGCTTGTTGGAACGCATGCGGGTACCCTCGCCGGCTGCGAGGACGATGGCTGCGGATAATGCCATAACTGACGTATTCCCTTCGATCGGAATGTCTATTGAGGGTGGAAACACCTCAAAACAATAGACGGCCGCCCGGATGTCGAGCGGCCGTCAGCCGTTCCCCCACCTGGACTCGAACCAAGACAAAGGGTTCCAAAGACCCGTGTGCTGCCATTACACCATGGGGGAGTCGTGGGCTTTCGGCCCACAAGTGTTCATTTATACCATATTGTCGGTATTTACCGAAAGACTACGCCATGTCGCGTCTCGCATCGTGTGCTTTCCACGAACAAACACGCACGTGATCAGGCGAACAGGAAGCCTTGACCGTGGTGCTCGGGGTAGGTGTCGAACAGTTCGGCGACCGAGCCGTCCTCGAATACGGCGCGGATGGCGCTGGCCAGCAGCGGGGCGATCGACAGGACGGTCAAGCCATCCCAGCGCTTTTCCTCGGGAATCGGCACGGTGTCGGTCAGCACGACCTCGCGCGCACCGCAGTTCTTGAGTCGCTCGATGGCCGGGCCGGAGAGCACGCCATGCGTGGCGACCACGGTCACCGACTTGGCTCCCGCGTCCTGCAGCACGTGGCATGCGCCCGCGATGGTACCGGCGGTGTCGATCAGGTCATCGACAAGCACGCAGTCCTTGCCGGCAACGTCGCCGACCACACGGTTGGCGACCGCCTGGTTCGGGCGGGTGATGTCGCGCGTCTTGTGCACGAAAGCGAGCGGACCGCCGCCGAGACGCTGCGCCCACTGCTCGGCCACGCGAATGCGGCCGGCGTCGGGGGAGACGACGGCGACGTTGTCGAGATGGCCCTGGAAACGATCACGGATGTAGTCGACCAGCACTGGCATGGCCACCAGATGATCGACCGGGCCGTCGAAGAAGCCTTGGGACTGCGCGGCATGCAGATCGACCGACATGATGCGGTCGGCACCGGCGGTCTTCAGCAGGTCGAACACCAGACGGCAGGAGATGGGCTCGCGGCCGCGGTGCTTCTTGTCCTGACGGGAGTAGCCGAGCAACGGGCAGACCGCAGTAATGGAACGGGCCGAGGCGCGCTTCAATGCGTCGATCATGATGAGCTGCTCCATGATCGCCTTGTTGATGGGCTTGTAGTGGCTTTGCAGCACGAACACATCGGCGCCACGCACCGATTCAGTGTAGCGCACGTACATCTCGCCGTTGGCGAAATCGTATGCGGTGGTTTCAAGGACGTCGATGCCGAGCTGCTCGGCGACATCCTCAGCCAACTTCGGATGAATCCTTCCCGTAACGAGAATAAGATTCTTATCGGGCTTTCCTTCAAGGATTGCGCTCACCATGTCTCCCAACGTGTGGTCTCGTTGATGCAGTCTTCAGCATAGCCGTTCTTCACGACCGGTTGGACAACTCAGCGTTGCCTGCCGTTCACCTGCCGCTTGCGATCCATTGTTCGATGGTCTGTCTGACCGCCTTTGCATAGATATCGCTATCCATGCTCGGGTGGATGCCGTCGGAGCCGAGCACCTGCGCGTTCGCGTTGGCTGTGGCATCCCAATCCACCAGCACCACATTGTCCGGATGTGCGGCCGCATAGTCGGCAAGCACCTGGTTGGTAGGTGGAATCCACGTACGGTCTCCGTGGGCATTGACCAGTACCAGCACGCGGTCGGGGGCCGATCATATTACGAATCTGGTCCAACTGATCGGGGGTGATTGCCGAATTGGTGCCAAGGCCGATCAACACCCACTGCCGCAGACTGCCGGCGGACAGAGCGTTGCCGATGAGTTCGGGGGCGACCATGATGGAGCGGGAAACGCTCGCGTCGGTCTGAATGCCGGGGAAGACTTCCGAAAGGCCCTGTGATGAGGCCAGCATCACCGAATCGCCTATGGCGGTAATCTGATCGCCGGTGGGCATCTCATGCTTGGGCTTGGGCGGTGCCGGCACGGCATGGCGCAGCAGCACGTGTTCGGTTTTCTGCATACGTTCCAGTTGTGCGGCCTGTTGCTCCAGCTGGATCTGCATGGCGGTTTTCGCAGGTGCATGAGCAATGCCCTGCACGCAGCCGGCCAACGACAGCACCAGGATAACGTCAACGGCAATAACCCGGGCCACATGATTCTTCTTGTTCGTGCGAAGGGGCACCACGACGGATACCGCCGAGTGCGTTGCCGCCGGTTTCTCCACCATCAGCCAGGAAATCATCACCGCAATGGCGGTGAGCAACGCGGTCATGATGAGAGGCCAAGGCCCTACTGCCTTGAAGATCTTCGGGGCAAGGGCGCTGGAAAGAATCCACAACGGCCAGTCCCACAGGTAGATGCCGTACGAATACTTGCCGAGGGAGGCCAATGGCTTGAACACCATGAGGCTTTGCATCCAGGAATCGTCGGAGATGGTACCGGCAATCAGCAGCACGGACAACAAGCTGGACAATATGATGCCACCGCGGAAGGCGAATGCATCCTGTTTGCCGATAACCGCCATGGTGACCAAGGCAATCAGGCTGAGGAACGCCAATACCGGTGCCGCCGCATTCCAGATGCGATGCTCCACGGGAATCTGAGGTAACGGAGCCCGATGTGCGGCTGCCGAAGCGCTCGAGCTAATGGTGCGGGGCATCGGCACAGCCCTCTGGCGAGCGTGGCCCAACTGAGGAGCGGTGACCCACCAGGCGAGAGCCACACCCAGCATCAGGCCCATGCTGTGGGTATCGGTGCCGAAGTAGACGCGGGTGGGGTCGCCTTTGGGCACATACATCACCCACATGGCGATACTGCTGAACGCCGCGAGTCCCAGTGGGATGAGTGAAGACAGTTTCGTCTGGCGGAGCTTCCACATCAGCCAGACGATGAACGGCACGATGACGTAGAACTGCATGAGCACGCCAATGAACCACAGATGGCGAAACACCTGCGGGTTCATTTGGTCGAAATAGCTTTGGCCTCCGGCAATGGCGTACCAGTTGTAGCAGCCCAGCAGCACGGTGATGACTTGGTCGCGGATGGAAACTAGAATGTCGTGATCGAACAGCCAGCCGACGGAGACGATGACCGGAATCAGCAGAAACAGCGCCGGATAGAGACGCACTGCACGCTTGGGAATATATCGCACGAGATTCAGCGATCCGGTTTTCGCCAGAGAACGAATCAAACTGACGGCAATCAGGAATCCAGAGACGGTGAAGAACACGTCGACTCCGTAGAATCCGCCTGGCAGCCGTTGCTGCATGCAGTGGTACAGCACAATGGCTATCAGCGCTAGTCCTTTAATACCGTCTAAACCCACGAACCGCTTCACGGATAATCCTTCTCTTTCCGTAGTGCTGATGGCATTCCCCGTTCTCTCCAACAAACGGAAAACAAGCCCAGCATGGCCGAGGGGAGAGACAATGCGACAGCAGCGAATCGTCAGGCCGCATGCTGCATGATTACCGGCTTGACGATTCGCGGCATACCGCGCTTATCGGTGGCGCTTACCGGTGATACAGACTCACCCGTTCGTACTTCGGTTCGCAGCACACGTTGATGCCGAGTTTGCGATACAGCGCCTCGTCCGTGGATGAGATGATAACGGAGAAGAAGGCGTCGCAGCCCCGCAACTGTTTGAGCCCGTCGATGACGCGAGCGGCCACAGGACTGGTGGCGCTGGTGATTGACAATGCAATCAGCGTCTCATCCGAGTGCAAGCGTCGGTTCACGCTGTTGAGATGCTCGGTTTTCAGCCGACAGATGGGTTCGATGGCGGCATCGTCGATTACCGGAATGGTTTCGTCAACACCGGTGACGGCCTTGAGCGCGTGCATCAGCAGCGCGCTGGCCGCGCCCAACAGGTCGCCGGTTTTGCCGGTGACCACATGGCCATCGGGCAGCACCATGGCACCAGCCGGGGCACCGGTGGCGGCTTCCTTCTCAAGGGCCACGGCGCGGGCGGGAGAAAGATCGGGGGTCACGCCGGCCCGGTTCATGATGGAGCGCAGCCGCTCCACCTGTTCCTCGCCAGTGCCGGTGCGCTTCAAGTGCACGGCGGCGGCGAAGTAGCGGCGCACGATTTCCAGACGCGCGGCATCGCGGCAGGCATCGTCGTCCACAATGGCGTATCCGGCCATGTTGACGCCCATATCGGTGGGGCTCTGATAGGGGCTTTCGCCCATGATGCGCTCCATCATGGCTTTGAGCACGGGGAATGCTTCGACGTCGCGGTTGTAGTTGACGGTGGTCTCGCCGTACGCCTCCAGATGGAACGGGTCGATGATATTGGCATCGTCGAGGTCGACGGTGGCAGCCTCGTACGCGATGTTGACCGGATGGTTGAGCGGAAGATTCCAGATGGGGAACGTCTCGTATTTGGCATAGCCGGCGTCGATGCCGCGCTGGTGCTCGTGGTAGAGCTGGCTCAGGCACGTGGCGAGTTTGCCGGAGCCAGGGCCGGGGGCAGTGACCACGACGAGCGGTCGGGTGGTCTCGACAAACTCGTTCTTGCCGTAGCCATCATCGGACACGATCAGATCGACATCGTGCGGGTAGCCCTCGATGGGATAGTGCAGCTTGGCGGGAATACCGAGCGCGTTCAGGCGGTTGCGGAACACATCGGCAGCAGGCTGGCCGGCGTACTGGGTGATGACCACAGCCGCGACGGCAAAGCCGTTGCCGCGGAACAGGTCAACCAGGCGCAGCACATCCTCGTCATAGGTAATGCCAAGGTCACCACGAGCCTTGTTTTTCTCGATGTGGTTCGCGTTGATCGCGATGATAACCTCGACATCGTCGGCGATGCTCTTGAGCATGCGGAACTTGCTGTCCGGTTCAAAACCCGGCAGCACGCGGCTCGCATGATAGTCATCGAACAGCTTACCGCCAAACTCCAAATAGAGCTTGCCACCAAACTGCGAGATGCGCTCCTTAATGTGAGCAGCCTGCAGCTCGATATACTTCGCGTTGTCGAAACCCTGGCGCATGTATGGCTCCCGTCCCGTTTCCAATTAATGTTCTAGGCGATTATAACGGAGCAGACCCTCCCCAACGCCCAAGCAATCAACTGGCACCAACCAAACACGCCATCGATAAGTTGCGGTGAAATAGTTCCCGTTTAACCCCTCAAGACGGCCAAACAGGAACTATTCCACCGCAACTTCCCCTTTTTGGTTCAAACAAACCTGGCCTTTGTATCAATAATGGAAACGTCGCAGGTTGAGCATAAGCCAGCGAAAGCCCGCCAGAGCGAGCAAGGTGACGTGAAAGAGGAGGGCATAGGCCTTTTGGCCATGCCCGACGATTGAACGTCAGACTGCCGCTCTGGCGGGCTTGTAGCGTCGAGTGGTTCCGGCGTTTGGTAAAACGCCGGAACACAAGAGCGCCCCCTCCCGCGCACGGAACGGAAGGGGGCTAAAGGTAGGAGTCTACCGGTGGGTTTACCCCACCGGACAGACGATGACCAGGTGATCCTCTACAGGATCGTCAAGGTTTCCGTGGGGTACCCGTTGGGTACTTAGAGCAGCACGCAGGCGACGGTCAGGATGACGGCGCAGACGACGGAGAGAGCGACGATGAGCTTAAGGGCAAACTTGAGCCAGGTCGTCCACTCGATCTTGGCCAGGGCGAGACCGCCCATGATGGCGCCGGAGGTCGGGGTGAACAGGTTCACAACGCCGATGGCAGAGGAGAAGATCATGACCATGACCTCGGGCGAGAAGCCGAGCTTAACAGCCAGCGGTCCCATGATAGGCATGGAGACGGTAGCCATACCAGAGGTCGAGGGGATTAGGAAGGACAGGCCGAAGTAGACCAGGAAGCTCATGGGAGCGAAGATCACGCCGGACAGGCCAGCCAGGGCATTGGCGGCAGCGTCGAGGACGAAGACGTCGAGGCCGGTGTTAGCCATGAGGACGGAGATGCCACGGGCGAGGGCGATGACGAGAACAACGGACATCATGTCGGCAGCGCCGGTGATGAAGGTGTTAACGATCTGCTTCTCGGACAGGCCACCGATGATACCGATCAGGACGGCCATGAGGAAGAACCAGGTGGAAGCCTCGTCGAAGTACCACTGGCCAATGGGCAGGCCGGTGATCAGGGCAGACCAGCCCTGGACGACGGCGTTACCGTCGGCGTCGTAGACAGCGCCAGCGTCGAAGAAGTTGGCGACGCCCTCGTTGAGGTCGGCCAGCGGGATGAAGCCGACGATCATAACGACGAAGGTGAAGGCGAAGGCGATCAGAACACCCTTCTGACGACCGGTGAGCTTGACCTCCTTGTGGACCTCGGAAGCAGCCTTGCCGTGAGCCTCTTCGGCGTCCTTGAGCTCCTGCATCGAAAGGATGGTGGAACCCTTGTCAGCCTTGACCTTCTTGGCATAGTTCATCACGAAGACGATGGACATAGCGGTAGTGACAATCCACAGGACGGCACCGAGGCCGATGATGATGGACTGGTTGACCTCAATGCCAACGCCGGTCAGAGCGTCGACGGCAGCGCCGACGGCGAACGGGTTAACCGTGGAGCCCAGGCAGCCGCAGCCAGCGCCGAGCAGGACGGTGGCGGCACCGACCATGGGGTCGAAGCCAGCGGCCATCATGGTAGCGGCGAGCAGGGCGTAGAAGGGAACGGTCTCCTCGCACATACCATAGGTGGTACCACCGAGGGAGAAGATGAGCATAAGGACAGGAACGAGCATGATCTCGTTGCCCTTAAGCTTCTGCACCAGGACGGCGATGCCGTTGTCCAGAGCGCCGGTCTCGGTCATCATGCCGAGGAAGCCGCCCAGGATCATAACGAAGAGGCAGACGGGCAGGGCGTCAGCGAAGCCCAGGATCGGGGCAGTGCAGAAATCGCTCAGGCGGGCTGCAGTAACCGCGCCGCCGGACGTGCCGGAGACGATAACGGTAATCACTGCGACAATTGCCAGCAGAGCTAGAAGAATGGTGAACGATGAAGGCATACCGCGCTTTTTCTTAGCGGTCTCAGTCATGGTTCTCATCCCCCCTTCATAAATCATTTAACTGTCTCGCGCGAAGCGGATCTTCCGTGCCGTGCCCACCGCCCGACGCGAGATATTTACCAGACAAAACCGCTCGGGGTGAGCAGCAATACACCCCGAGCGAGATGCTAGATGCTCTTACTTGAGCGTGGCGTACATGACAGCCTTGATGGTGTGCATGCGGTTCTCGGCCTCGTCGAAGACCTTGGAAGCGGGGCTCTCGAAGACCTCGTCGGTGACCTCCTGCTCGGTGATGCCGAACTGCTCGCACTTCTCGGCGCCAATCGTGGTGTTGGTATCGTGGAAGCTGGGCAGGCAGTGCAGGAAGATGGCGCCCGGGTTGGCCATAGCCATGACCTCGGAGGTGACACGATACGGAGTGAGCTGAGCGATGCGCTCGGCCCAGACCTCGTCGGGCTCGCCCATGGAGACCCAAACGTCGGTGTAGATAACGTCGGCACCGGTGACGCCGTCCTTGACGTCGGTGGTCAGCTTGATGGTGCAGCCGTTGGCCTCGGCGATGGGCTTGCAGGCCTCGATGACGTCGTCGGCGGGCATGCACTCCTCGGGGCCGCAGGCCACGAAGTTCATGCCAAGCTTGGAGCAGACAACCATGAGGGAGCGAGCAACGTTGTTCTTGCAGTCGCCCATGAAGACGAGGGTCTTGCCCTTGATGTCGTAGTTGAAGTTCTCCTGGACGGTCAGGATGTCGGCGAGCATCTGGGTGGGATGCCACTCAGTGGGCAGGCCGTTCCACACGGGCACGCCGGACTTAGCAGCGAGCTCCTCGACATCGTCCTGGGCAAAGCCACGGAACTCGATGCCGTCATACATGCGGCCGAGAACGCGGGCGGTGTCCTCGATGGACTCCTTCTTGCCCATCTGCGACGAACCCGGATCGAGGTAGGTCACGCCCATGCCCAGGTCCATGCCGCCGACCTCGAAGGCGCAGCGGGTACGAGTGGAGGTCTTCTGGAAGAGCAGAACGATGTTCTTGCCCTCGAGATAGCGGTGCGGAACGCCAGCGCGCTTCAAATCCTTGAAGTTCTTGGAGAGCTTGAGCAGGTACTCGATCTCCTCGGTGGTGAGGTCGAGGAGCTTGAGGAAGCTACGGCCGGAGAGGTTAACACCCATGGTTTGATTCCTTTCGAAGAAATGAATTACGTAAGTATCAGTGTTGCCCGTTTGACGGGCGAAACCGGTGCGGTTGTAGGGGGACCGCACCGGAAACGGAAAGACTTAGAGGTCCTCGCGCCAGAAGGGCATGCTCATGCAGCGCGGGCCGCCGCGGCCGCGGGAGAGCTCGGCGGAGGGCACGACGAGAAGGTCCAGGCCCTCCTTGTACAGCACGTCGTTGGTGACGGTGTTGCGGGCGTAGACGCAGATCTTGCCGGGCTCGACGCACAGGGTGTTGGAGCCGTCGTTCCACTGCTCGCGGGAGGCCGCGATCGGGTCGCCGCCGCCGCAGGGGATCAGCTTGACCTGGTCGACGCCGGTGGCGTCCTCCAGGACGTGCTCGAGGGTGTCCTCGATCAGGCGGATGTTCACGTCGCCCGGGTTCTTGCCGGCGGTCAGCTCGTAGACGCGCAGGGTGCCCATGATGGCGGGGTGGATCGTGAACTTATCGACGTCGATCTGGGTGAAGACCGTGTCGAGGTGCATGAAGGCGCGCGAGACCGGGATGTCGAAGGCAAGGATGCGCTCGACCTTGGAGTCGGAGTTCCAGAAGATGTTCTGGGCCATGATGTCGATAGCGGCGGCCTGGGTGCGCTGGGAGATGCCGACGGCGAGGGTCTTCTCGTTGATGTTCAGCACGTCGCCGCCCTCGGTGTGGAACTGGCAGTCGCGGCGGAAGTACAGCGAGACGTCCTTGTAGTCGGGGTGGTACTTGAAGATGTACTTGCCGTACAGGGTCTCGCGGTTGCGGGTGACCGAGTACATGCGGTTGAGGTTGACGCCCTCGCCGACGACCGCGAACGGGTCGCGGGTGAAGTAGAGGTTGGGCATCGGGTCGATGATCAGGTCGGACTCGGACTCGGAGTTGACCAGGGAGTCGAGGGTCGTGGACGCCGTGAGGGGCATCTCGATCTCGGACTTGGTCATGCCGGCCATGGTCTTCTTGACGAACTCGAGGTTGTCCTCGATGGAGTCCAGCTTCTCGCGGACGATCTGCGGCATGTGCTGGCCGCGGATGCCTGCCTCGGCGATGTACTGGTCGGTGAACTCGGCGCGGGCGCCGGGGACCTGGTCGAACACCTCAGCGACGAGGTTCTCGAGATAGAGGACCTCCACGCCCTGGTCCCTCAGGATCTGGGCGAAGGTGTCGTGCTCCTGCTGCGCGACCTCCAGGAACGGGACGTCGTCGAACAGGAGTCGCTCGAGCTCGTCGGGCGGCAGGTTGAGGAGCTCGTCGCCGGGACGGTGCAGGCAGACCTTCCTGAGCTTGCCGATCTCGGAAGGCACGTGCAGACCTTTCGTCATGGCCTCCTACCTTTCTTTCGGGCCCCTGTCAGGGCCGATTCGTTAGCGCCCCTCCGTGTGAGGCGTTATTGCTGACGACATATTTATATCCAAAATCAGTCCATACTTCCACCTTGCCCCCGAACGGTCAGCAAAGTGCGATGAACGGTATATCGCATATGATTCCCCCATGATGCACTTCGGTTCTCTAAAGCAGGTTTTCAAAGGTAAATGTTCTTTTTTCTAAGGAATTAAGCTAGATTGCACAAATATTTTCATGTTTAGGAATTGCATAGCTAAAACGGTTTTCTGCATATATATGTCGTTTGTCCATGATTCAATTTGGATTCGATTATATTCAGCTCGCAATCATTCTTATTCATACATCCTCACCAGTTGAGTATGGATATAGATTGTTTCTAAACGAGTTGAGCAGTTAGTTGCATGCCTTGGCAGCGTAAGAAGTAGGTAAAGATACCGTTCGCGCGATGCGTCCGTGCCACAGGTCGGCTAAATTGAGACAATAGTGATTAGTGTTAGGCTACCGTCCCTTGTGGGGACTGAACGGACAGATGCATATGCCGAGCAAAATCGAAAAGAAGCAAGCCGCCGCAAAGCTGCGCAAACCGCCGCGCGACTTCTCGTACACGCAAAACCGAGAGCTCAGCTGGCTACGCTTTGACAACCGCGTGCTCGACGAAGCCTTCGACGAAACCGTTCCGTTATTCGAGCGACTAAAGTTCGTCTCGATCTTCGAGTCCAACCTCGACGAGTTCCTTATGGTGCGCGTGGGCGGCCTGTCCGATCTGGCGGAGCTCAAAAAACAACCTGTCGACAACAAGAGCAATATGACCGCCTCCGAACAGGTCGATGCTGTCATGGCCAAAATGCCCGGGCTCCTTACCCGTTGGGAGTCCATCTTTAAGAGCATCGAGGGCAAGCTCGACACCTTGGGCGTTCACCGCGCCCGCATCGATTCGCTTACGCCCGAGGAGCGCACCTTTGTAACCCGCTACTTCCAGGCCTACGTGTCGCCGGTCATCTCGCCGCTGGTCATCGATCCTCGCCACCCCTTCCCCAACCTGCGCAATGGCGCGCTCTATCTGGCCTGTGGTCTGGACGGCGCCACCGACGAGGAGAGCCTGCTGGGCCTTATCGAGATTCCCGCCTCGATGAACCGCGTGGTCGAGATCCCCTCGCCCACCGGCACCTACTCCTACATCTTGCTCGAGGACGTCATCCTCGCCTGCCTGGACAGCTGCTTTGGCTCCTATAAGCCGCTGGATCGTGCGCTGATCCGCGTCACCCGCAACGCCGACATCGATCCGGACGGCGAGGGCGTCGAGGAGGAAGAGGACTACCGCCAGCACATGAAGCGCATTCTCAAGAAGCGCCTGCGCCTGCAGCCGGTAGTGCTCGCGGTCTCGGGGTCGCTCGAGAAGGCGACGCTCAAGACTATCCGCAAGGCACTCGAGCTTTCGCGTCGCTCGGTCTTTACCTGCGATATCCCCCTTGACCTGGGCTACGTCTTTGGCATTGAGGGCAAGATTCCCGAGCACCTGCGCAACGAGCTGCTCTTTACGCCGTTTAAGCCGCAGCCCAACCCCACCATCGACATGACCCGCTCCATCCGCGAACAGGTGCTGCAGGGCGACAAGCTGCTCTTTTATCCCTACGAGGCCATGAACCCCTTCCTGGATCTGGTGCACGAGGCCGCCTACGACCCCGAGTGCATCTCGCTGCGCATCACGCTCTACCGCGTGGCCAAGCAGAGCCGCCTGTGCGAGTCGCTGATCGATGCTGCCGAGAACGGCAAAGAGGTCACGGTGCTCATGGAACTTCGTGCCCGCTTTGACGAGCAGAACAACATCGAGTGGGCCGAGCGTCTGGAAGAGGCGGGCTGCACCGTCATCTATGGTTCCGAGGGCTTTAAATGCCACTCAAAGATCTGCCAGCTCACCTATCGCGAGGGCATGGCGCTCACCCGCCTCACGCTTTTGGGCACCGGCAACTTTAACGAGAAGACGGCCAAACTCTACAGCGACTTTATGCTCATGACAGCCCATCCCGGCATCGGTGAAGACGCCAACCTGTTCTTCCGCAATCTGTCGCTGGGCAACCTGCGCGGCGACTACCGCTTCCTGGGTGTGGCGCCCGTCGGACTGAAACCGCTCATCATGCGCGGGCTTGACCGCGAGATCCAGCGCGCCCTTGCCGGCGAGCCCGCCCGCGTGTTCTTTAAGCTCAACTCGCTGACCGACCGCGAGGTTATCGACAAGATCGCCGAGGCATCGTGTGCCGGCGTGCGCGTAGACATGATCATCCGCGGCATCTCGTGCCTCAAGCCCGGTGTTCCGGGCAAGACCGAGAACGTGCATGTCCGCTCCATCGTCGGACGCTTTTTGGAGCACGCGCGCGTCTATGCTTTCGGCGTGGACTCGGACATGATCTACCTGAGCTCGGCAGACATGATGACGCGCAACACCGAGCACCGCGTGGAGATCGCCTTCCCCGTGCTCGACCCCACCTGCCGCGCCCTGGTGCACGAGTACATGGGCATGCAGCTGCGGGACAACGTGAAGGCCCGCAGCCTCACGAGCGACGGCACCTGGGTCCCCGTGGAGCGTGCAGAGGGTGAGAAACCCTTCAACTCGCAGGAAGCCCTGCTGGAGCGTGCCTATCGCAACGCCGCGGCCGCCGCGCAGCAGCGTGCGCAGGAGAAGGAACGTGTGGCCGAGGAGGCCATTCAGGCCGAGGTTGAACACGGGGCAGCTGCCAAACCGGAAGCGGTTGCAGCTCCCCCGGTGAATGAGCCCGAGGCTGCCGCAGAGCCCGCCGTGGAGAAAGCGCCCGAGCCCGCTACCGCGACTCCGGAGCCCGCCGCCGAGGCAAAGCCCGCACCTGCACCTGAGCCGCAGCCGTCCACAACCGAGGTTCAGAAGGTCCAGGCGACCGTCATTGAGCCCGAGCCTGCACCTGCACCTCAGCCCGAGCCGCAGGTCACCAAACCCGCACCCGAAACGAGCGCCCGTCGCGATAAGCCCGCCGGCAAGACCAAGGCCATCGAGCGCCATCGCCCCGGTCGCGTGCGCATGGGCCTGGGCCTGATCGGCCTGGGTCTTAAGACGCTCATTACCGGCAAGACGAAATAGTCGTTTGTAGAAGCAGTTTGTAGAAGCGCCCCGCATTTGAGCAAAGCCTCGGATGCGGGGCGCTTTTCCCTGCTACCATGGTGCGAATAACAACGCGAATGACAGGCAGGGATATGAAGCTCACTATAGAATCGATGACCTACGGCGCCGACGGGCTGGCGCACGCCGGCAACGGCAAGGCCGTCTTTGTGCAGGGCGCCGTGGCAGGCGACACCGTCGAGGCCGAGGTCGTGCAGGACGGCAAGTCGTTCATGCGCGCCCACACCACCGAGATTCTCGAGCCAAGCCCCGATCGCATTCAGCCTCCCTGCCCCTTCGTGGGCATTTGCGGCGGCTGCTCGTGGGGCAACCTCTCACGCACGGCACAGCTCGCCGCCAAGGAGCAAAACCTGCGCTCCACGCTCGAGCGCATTGGCAAGTTCACCCCCGAGCAGGTCAACGAACTTGTCCAGCCTATCCGCCACACCAAGGACGACTGGGGCTACCGCAATAAGATTGAGCTCGAACCGACCGTCGTCAACGGTCGCGTGCGCCTTGGCATGCACGGCGTCGACCCCAGCAAGATCGTGACCGTCGATTCGTGCCCGCTGTTCGATAAGCGTTTTCCCAAGACGCTCAAATCGGTCGTCGGCGCGCTCAACTATCTGAGCGGCAGCCACAACCTGGGTCTGGAGCGCGTGGGCATTCGTGCCTCGCGTCGCACCAAGGCACTCGAGATCGCGCTTTGGACGCCCACAGGCTCTTTTCCGCGCTCGCAGGTCTCCCGCGTGCTGGCGGACGCCGCTCATCCCACGAGCATCGTGCGCGTGATGAGCAAGGGCGAAAAGAAGGCCCGCCGTGTCTCCAAGGTCGAAATGCTCGCCGGAGAGGGCTCATGGACCGAGAATATCGCCGAGGGCCAGATGCGCTTGTCCGCCCCGTCTTTTTTCCAGGTCAACACCAAGGGCGCCGAGATTTTGATTGAGCTCGTTATGGACGCCCTCGACCCGCAGGAAGACGAGCTGGCCGTGGACCTGTACTGCGGTGCCGGCACCTTTACCCTGCCGCTCGCCCGCCGCTGCGACTTTGTCGCCGCCGTCGAGGCCTACGGCCCCGCCGTGCGCGACCTGCGCCGTAACCTGGAGATCAACAAGCTTGATAACGTCGACGTCATTGGCGGAGACGCGGTGCGCGAGTTCCCCGACCAGGATGCCGACGTCTTGGTGGTCGACCCGCCGCGCGCAGGCCTCGCCCCCGAAGCGATCGACCTTATCGCCAGCACGAGTGCTCGCGATGTCGCCTATGTGAGCTGCGACCCGGCCACCCTGGCGCGCGATCTTAAGCGCTTTGTCGAGGAAGGCACTTTCTCTCCCATCAAGATCACACCGGTCGACCTATTCCCGCAAACCTTCCACTGCGAGACCGTCGTCCACCTTAGGCGCAACTAGACTATTTGCTCAAGACCACGCCCGATGATTTTTCAAGGACGGGGAAAATAAATTTGTTCCGAATGATTATTTAATCCCCGTCCCGAAATTGAACCGCCCATTACAGTCTGAAATAGGCCATCGATAAATTTCGATCGCGAGCATTCGGCGCATTGCCTACGATATGGGCAAGCCCCGAGGGGCCGCCGATCGGGCGCCTCCGGAT
>SKFA01001186.1_pt1 | contig 15714 bp, 14 predicted proteins | sample 4820291 | NCBI WGS metagenome assembly SKFA01 (sample SAMN11008795, study PRJNA524170) | human gut metagenome | isolation source: fecal sample from pouch patient p30 | place: Israel: Tel-Aviv | reverse complement strand
CGTCATTTGTCTATATTATGGTTTTCTTTGGCTTTTTGCCGAGAGAAAAATATAGCGTAACGAACGCTGTTCCAGTACATTCGCTACGCTTTTCTCAAATTTACTATTTCGCTATGTGTTTATTTTATAAGGTATGGAAACAGTAAATAGAATACTTCAAGAGAAGATTACAGCACGAATCGCGCCCAATAAAGCAGTACTGATTTTTGGTGCTCGCCGTGTTGGTAAAACGGTAATGATGCGTAAAATTGTGGACAACTATTCAGGTAGGACGATGATGCTCAACGGCGAAGACTACGACACATTAGCACTATTGGAGAATCGCTCAATAGCCAATTATCGGCATTTATTGGATGGTATTGATTTGCTGGCTATTGATGAGGCACAGAACATACCACAAATCGGTAGTATTCTGAAGTTGATAGTTGATGAAATACCGGGAATAAGTGTCTTGGCAAGTGGTTCTTCGTCATTCGATTTGCTGAATAAGACTGGTGAACCGTTGGTCGGCCGCAGTACGCAATTTCTCCTTACACCATTCTCGCAACGGGAAATCGCACAGACGGAAACGGCACTTGAAACCCGCCAGAACCTCGAAGCGCGCTTGATTTACGGTTCCTATCCCGAAGTAGTAATGATGGAGAACTATGAACGTAAAACAGACTACCTACGTGATATTGTCGGTGCATACCTGCTTAAAGATATCTTAGCAATTGACGGCTTAAAAAATTCGAGCAAGATGCGCGATCTACTGCGATTGATAGCTTTTCAGTTGGGCAGCGAAGTTTCTTACGAAGAGTTAGGTAAACAACTCGGCATGAGCAAGACGACCGTTGAAAAATACCTCGACCTATTGGAAAAGGTCTTCGTTATCTATCGTCTGGGGGCTTATTCGCGTAACCTACGCAAGGAGGTTACAAAAGCTGGCAAGTGGTACTTCTACGACAACGGCATTCGCAATGCCATTATCGGGGCTTTCTCACCGCTGGCCATTCGGCAGGATGTCGGTGCGCTGTGGGAGAACTACATCATCGGAGAGCGGCGCAAAGCGAACTTCAATGAGGGACTGCACAGGGAGTTCTATTTCTGGCGCACCTACGACAAACAGGAAATCGACCTGATTGAGGAGAGTGCCGACAGTCTTACCGCCTTGGAGTTCAAGTGGGGAAATAAAATGCCGGCCGCACCGAAAGCCTTCCAAGAAGCCTATCCCTATGCCGAGTTTCATGTGGTAAATCGGGAGAATTATTTGGAGTTCGTATAATCAATAAATTACGTATATGGAAACAAAACTACAATCCAAACAGCAATATCCGCGGTTTATCCAAAATAAACCGTGTGGTATTGACAAATTCGATGGAGGTTCGCAAGAAAGGTTGGCAAAAACTATTGCTCGCCATTTTTGTCAGAATGATTCATTGGATGAGGAATGTACTTTACCTCGAATTATCGGCATCGAAGGTATTTGGGGATCTGGAAAATCCAACGTGGTTAAAATGTTGGAACGTGAATTATCAGACGACTATTACTTTTTTGAGTATGACGCATGGGGACATCAAGAGGACTTGCAACGCCGCTCTATATTGGAATTGCTTACAAGCAAACTTATTGATGATGGTATCCTATCTGGAAATGCAACAATAAAAGTCAAAGGTGGAGGTACGAAAACCGTATCATGGTCTGAAAAGCTGAAATATTTATTAGCCCGTAAAACGGAGACCGTAACCGAAAAATATCCCCTTATCAGTAATGGTATGGTTGCGGCATTTTTGGTTGCAGTTTTAACTCCGATATTTACATTTATTGCGTATGCAGTAAAACCTACACCCACAACATGGTGGTTTTCTTTATTGTCTATTATCATAGCTGCACTGCCAGTTCTTATTGCATTGTGCGTTTGGAAATGGGCATATAGCAAAGATCATAAATATGGATGGAGTTATATGTTAGCTATTTATCAAGATAAAGTCGAAAAGGACGTTTGCTATGAGACTTTGAGCGAAGACGAACCAACGGTTTACGAGTTCAAAACATGGATGCAAGACATTTCTGATTTTATCAAGGAAAAAGGACAACGTAAATTAGTCCTTGTTTTTGACAACATGGATCGTCTCCCCGCTGAAAAAGTAAAAGAATTATGGTCTTCTATCCATACGTTCTTCGCCGATAGCGGTTTTGAAAATGTTTGGGCTGTTATTCCTTTCGATGAAACACATTTAGCTTGTGCATTCGGAGATGAGACCGACGAACAAACGAAACAACTGACCAAGTATTTTATCAATAAAACTTTCCCTATTGTTTATCGTGTTGCTCCTCCTGTTATTACCGACTATCGAAGTATATTCAACAAACTGTTTGTTGAAGCATTTGGAGAAACAGAAAATGAAGCGAAAGAAACTATAAATCGGATATTCAGATTGGTAAATCCTAATGCCAATGTTAGGGAAATTATATCATATATCAATGAGATGGTCGCTCTTAAACAAGAGTGGTGTAACGAAATTTTGATGATAAACATAGCATTGTTCTGTTTGAAGAAGACGGATATTCTGGCAAATCCAGTAGAACAAATATTGTCCGGCGACTATCTGAATGGCATTCAAACAATAATTAACAATGATCTGCAAACACAACGCGAAATTGCAGCTTTGGTATATGGTGTCGATGTTGAAGATGCTCGACAAATTCCATTGAAAAAATATATTGAAGGCTGCATCAACGGAGAAGAAGACCACGACATAAATCAATATGCAGAGACTAATAAACAATTTGACACTGTATTAGAAGAAGTTATACAATGTATGGACAATGCGCTTATCGATAAGATTATACATTGTTTGCATAAATTAACTCGAAAGAGCGATGTTATTCTGCGTGTATGGCAAAGAATAGCACAATTGAAATTAAAAGAATCCATAGAGAAGCAGGTGTTCCCTGTCGAATACCAAGAACTGCTGTTGCATTTAGACACGGAAAGCCAAAACCATGTGATTGCTCAATTATATAAGAAGATAGTTCGGTTCAATGACTTCAATGGCGGCGACTATTTCAAAACGTTAGATGCAATAGACAGGTTTATTGCGCAAAATAAGTTGGCGTGCGATTTTACGTCATTGATTGAAGCAAAAACAGTCAAGCCAAATACATTTATCGATTATATTCAAGCTGCAAATGCAACAGATGCTGCCTATCGGGATAACGCGACAACTAAAGCATATAAATATTATCAAGTAGCAACAAATTCGGAGGCGCTCGATAATTATTTGGCAAACTTACTACCCGATAATTTCGACCATGCAGATATTGTAAAAACGTTAAAAGATAATTCTACCTATACGTTTCCAACGCTTTTGCAAGCGATCACGAATTGCATTGATGAACAGAATGTAAATAAAGATAATATAGGGGCTATATTTACAACCTATCGTTTATTGGCATCTGACGAAGAAAGACCTTTACCTGTAACGTTAGATTCAACCTACATAAATCAGTTGCATTCTGAATTAGAAACTGATGGCCGAAACATTAAAGAGTCTGGATATTACGATTTAGTCGCCATGCAATTGGCACATGGTCATTCCGTTTCCTTAATAGAGGGTGGAGATATAAAATATGTTGCAGAACTCATGGACTATTATGTGGATCATGGAGACTTATTAGTAAATAGTGTGGGATGGAATATACCGCTATTAAATGAAACACTACAATACATGGTAAATCATAAACTTGGCTATAAATTATTGCTCTCAGACATATTGCCCCAATTTGAAGATATTAAGAACAGAATAGGTGTAACGGATGAGGTATTTATCGAGCATTTAGCAGAGTGGAATACCGATTTGGATAAGTATATCACTAAGAACAATATTAAAGATGTAATTCCTGACGCATCTTTTTACGATTTGACCACTAAAATAAGCAATGTCCTGACCGATCATATCAATAAAATAGCGTTCGAAGCGTTGTCTGAAATAAGTGTTGATACATTATACGCCCAAAGAACAGCACATACATCATATTATTGGTTTGTCGCAATAAAACATTTACTGGCTAAAATCAAATCCTTGCCAGATAACTTGACTGAATTTGGCAAAAAGATTCTGATGGATATTGCTTCTGGAACTCAAAGTTTGAATCCTTTCCCTAATTGTTTCAAGAATATAGTTGAAAGATTGGATAAACGAAAAATTAAATCGACAGTTACCGATATAAGAAATGATTTCTGCATCGGTAAAAAGACTATCAATGCAATAAAGTTTCAATTTTTCGAAACATGGCTTAGATCGCATGGTAATTTGAAAAGTCAAGCTGGAGACGTTATTGATAAAATAGTGAAACCTGTAATTTCCGATGGGGCATGCCGTTCATTGATTCTGCAAAACAAAGATTTTTATATGGATTTAATAAATACAGCAGGGGATGATGCTTATGAATTGAAAAAGAGTCTCCGAAACCTCATACAAAAAGATTCAGATCCGCAATTGGTTAAATTTGTCAATTCGATAGATTCAGTACCTGAGGTTGAAACCGCGTAAGTATTTGTCTAACAAGTCCGAATTTTACGATTTTACCCGTCAGAACTGAAGTGCCCCCCAAAAAAATTGTATCCAACTTTTGGGGGTCACTTCAAACTTCGATAGGGATAATTTTCAATTTTGGGGACTTGTTAGACAGTCTCATTATCTGGTAGCAGTTTACACAGCACCGGATCGTTTTTGATACGCTCCAGTTCCTCCTGCACAATCTGCTTCACCTCTTCCTTGATGCGCCGGTAGTTCGCCTGCACCGTTTCCTTCATGCGGTCGTTGCCGTCCTCGTCCGTGAAGTTTGTAATGACGGGAATTTTCTTGTAGGCACTTTCTTCCCGTTTCACCTTTTCGGCATCCACCACAATCTCGCAATGAAAAATCTTCTGCTCGATACGCTCGTTGAAGTTGTCGGATACAGAACCGACAAACATTCCCTGCGTAAGCCCGGAAATCTTACTCGGTGGAATGAGCGCGTCCATCTGCGTGTTGATGGAGGTGGAAACATCCTGCCGGTTGATGGAGATGGACTGCCGTTTCTGCAACACCTTACCGAACCGCTCGGAGAGCGTCTTGGCTGTTTCCCCCACCACCTGACCGGAGAAAATATTGCCGACAGTGTTCATCACCACTTTCGCCTCTTTGTCCCCGTAGTCACGCACTAACTGGCTGAAATCCTGAAAGCCCAGACACACGGCAACCTTGTTGCTTCGGGCGGTAGCTATAAGATTGTCCAACCCTTTGAAGTATATTGTGGGCAACTCGTCGATGATGACCGATGACTTCAGCATCCCCTTCTTGTTGATGAGCTTCACGATACGGGAATTATACAGACCGAGTGCCGCACCGTAGATATTCTGACGGTCGGGATTGTTACCCACGCAGAGGATTTTCGGCTCTTCGGGATTGTTGATGTCCAGCGTAAACTCGCTGTCTGACATCACCCAGTAGAGCTGCGGTGAAATCATCCTCGAAAGCGGGATTTTTGCCGACGCTATCTGACCCATGAGCTGCTCCGCAGCCCCTCCAAGCCACGCATCCATGAACGGCGAAAGGTAGTTCTCCAGCTCCGGATAAGAGGTCAGTATCGGAAATATATCCTCGTAACGGCGGTTCAGAAACTCGATAGCATGGGGAAACGTGCAAAACTTCCCGTTCTGATAGATTTTGAGATACCAGATAATACTGGCAAACAGAATGATAGGTGACTCCACGAAGAAGTCGCCCTGCTTTTGCACCCACGTTTTATTGAGGTTGAGCATTATTGTGTAGGCACTCTCATAGGCATCCGTAATATCTTCCATAAAATCCGGGTGAATGGGATTGCACCGATGAGAGCGTCGCGGGTCGTCGAAGTTGATCACATAGAACTTCGGCTTTACCTTGTAGCCGTCCGGGTGGTTCAGCAAATGGTTGTAGGCAATAGTAGATAGGTCGGGATACTTGAAATCGTAGATGTATTGACTAAAGCCCTTTTCAATCTGTTGCTTGATAAAATTGTTTACCACGGCATAGGACTTGCCGCTGCCCGGCGTACCCAACACGATGGACGCACGGAAGGGATTAACTACATTGATCCAACCGTTGTTCCAGCGTTTCCTGTAATAGAAACGTGTCGGCAGATTGACCGAATACTCGCTTTCGATAAGCCTCGTTTCCTGCATGAAACTCTCGTTCTCGTTGTTGAAAACATCCTCCATCAAATTGTGTTTCAACAGGCGGCTCATCCACAGACCACCCATCAACAGGCAGACATAGCCCGTTCCAATGGTAAGGACATACAGTCCCGTCACCGCTTCAAGCGGCAGCGGCAGGGGCAGCAACCACCAGTTCAGGAAAAACAGCACGAACCCGACGGCAAATGCTGTCCAGATTCTCCCCCAAGTGATTTTCTCACCCTTGACACCCTTCGTACCCAGACAGGACAAGGCAAGCAAAAGGACGGAAAACAGCTTCGTGTAGAGAATGGAATGGAACAGCCCCGCCGTGCGGTCGAAGTTCAGAAGGATTTTGTCCACCACGCCGATGTTCACGCCCCACAGCCGGATGGCTTCGTAGCAGAACCAGTACACGTTCATGACCACTAAAATGATACTCACGGCACGCAGAAAATCCATGATTTTCGCCAATGCCCTCAAATCGTCTTCTTGTTGTGACATACATTGATTTTTTAATTGTTGATACTCTGATTACATACCCAAGCCCTTGCGTTTTTTCTTCTTTTTGCGCTTCATCGCCCGGATGAAAGCCTCTTCCTCGGCATCTACCGCCGGACCTTCGGGAGTGAGCAAGCCCATACCGCCCGATATATCTTCACTGTCGTAGGCGGTCTGCCCGTGTGCCTTGTCCGCAGCATCCACAGGGATGGATAGCGGTATCGGCGGTTGTCCGGCGTATGGCAGGGTGAAGTGTTCCTGCAAGGCATTCGCCGAAAGCTCCTTACCCATGCGCGAACCGTTCAGCACGCATCCCGTGCGGTGGTCGATGAAGGTAGCCCCATAGATGCGCCCTTCCTCTGTGTAGCGCAGTACGGTGTCGATGCCCTTCTCTTTGAGTTGGGATACAAATTTGTCCTTGTCATAAGTGCCTTGCAGCACGGAAAGGACGGTGCGTTTCGTCATGTCTGCCAGTTTCCTATCCTTGATTTCCGATTTGGAACGGACAAACTTCTTCTGTACGGCTTCATAGCCTGCGGACTTCCCGAAAAGCGAGGATTTGAACGGGTTGCCCACCTTGTTACCCTTGTCGTCCGTGACGGAATAGACCAGCCCGTGATACTCCCGTCCGCGCACGTTGCCCCTCGCTTCCTCCACCGTCATATTATATAAGGAAAGGAGCGCACGGTATTCGCCCATCGTCTGGAAACGGTACTGCCCATTCAGAGCCTTCACGGTGTTGCCTACCTGCTTCTTCACATCACCTGCCGATGCGGCCACCTTGCGCAACGGATTATCCAATCTCTGATTTTTACGTTCTGCCGGATGCAATCCGTACTTCTGTTCCAGTTCCCTGCGGATACGGTCGCTGCGGCGGTAGAGAAAATCCCGGTTGAGCCTTTTCCCGTTCTCGTCCACGTTGACCGTCACGATGTGCAGGTGGTGGCGGTCGATGTCCTCGTGCTTGAATACAAGATAAGGCTGGTTTCCGAAACCGAGTTTTTCCAGATACTCGCGGGCGATATTCTGCAACTCAATATCGGTCAGCACATCCTCCGGGTGCGGGTTGAGAGAGATATGCACCACCGGCTTCTCGATCTTCATCTGCGGTGGCAGGAAGGTGAGAAAACCCTCCATCGCCTTGCCTATGTCCACCGTTCCCGAACCGTCATTGTAGATGCGGTTGGTGGTGAGAAGCCGCCCCTGCGCCTCGTTAATCTTCTCCCCGTTGTAGGCAATCGCGCCGTACAACGAACTTCCTACACTGATTTTTGCGACCATTTTGCCTCCATTTCCCTTGAAAGTTCCACAATCCGGCGGCTCAGTTTCACGAGTTCGACGGTGTGTTGCTCTAATTTGTAGAGCAACGCCATCGCCTTTTTCTCTGAAAAATGCAGCCTCAGTTCCTTCACGACTTGGTTGTAATTCGTACCCACGGCACGGAATTGTGCATGAAAATCCGACAGTTTGGTGTAATAGTCCACCAACGTCTTGTCCACCTTCAGCACCTTGAACGGTTGCCCGAAGAAGTGCGCTTTGAGGAAAACAGACCGTGCATAGACACCCGATTTTCCGAACATGGCGAGGAAACGGTTGTGTTCCTCCTCGTTGAAACGGACGGTGTACCGGTACACCGCCGGATCAAGTTTGGGATTTCTCCCTGATTTGCTTTTCCTTTTCTCTTTCATATTACTTTGGATTTAGCGGATTGACGGCATAAGCCGCCGCTTCGGATTACAGCACCGCAGTTCTGAAAGGCTTCCCGACTTCGGAGGGAAAGCCCGCCCCCTGCAAGGGCAAGTGCTTTTCGTGGCTGCTCAAAATATTTTGAGCGGCTGAAAAGACATCTTGCTATGTTCAGGTGAACATAAAAATCCGTCAGGGGACGGATGGGAAGATACCTTTCAGGGCTCCGGCTGCGCCACCATCGGCGAACCCTGCTGTCCGGGGGCAAAGTTACGCCCTTAAAGCGGTATCGGACAGATGCTTGACCCGGTCAATGACTGCCAACCGGCGCAACGTGCTGCCACTTGCCGGAGAAGTGATACAGGTTCCAAAATATACTTGTTTATTTGCAGCATGATTCAAGAAACGAACGATTTGAAGATATGAGAAAAGGAACATTCAAATACCCGGAAAACCGCTTCTGCGGACACTTGCCGAAGCGGATACCCGAACCGTCGGAAACCCGGTTATCCGACAATCCGGTGACGTATGGATTCAATGACTTCATGACGCAATGTCGTCATTCATCATTTGTCCGGCGCACCGCTTCACCACAGAACCGGATACGCGATGACCCGTCCGCGTGCCTGTTCACGGAAACGGATAATGCGGTAATTCAATCCGCATATAAACAGAAAATAAAATCATCAACAATTAAAATAAATGGAACCATGAGTAAAGAAATCTTCGTTGCATTCGCAACACAAAAAGGAGGCATCGGCAAATCCACCGTCACGGCACTCGCCGCCAGTTACCTCCACAACGTGAAAGGCTACAATGTCGCCGTCGTGGACTGCGACGACCCGCAGCACAGCATCCACGGTCTGCGCGAACACGAAATGGGGCTTATTGATAGTAGCACCTACTTCAAGGCTCTCGCTTGCGACCATTTCCGCCGGATCAAGAAGAACGCCTATACTATCGTCAAGAGCAATGCGGTGAACGCCCTCGACGATGCGGAAAGTATGATTGCCACCGAGGATGTGAAACCAGACGTGGTGTTCTTCGACATGCCGGGAACACTCCGAAGCAACGGTGTGATAAAGACACTCTCGCAGATGGACTACATCTTCACTCCGCTGAGTGCCGACCGCTTCGTCGTGGAGAGTACCTTGAAATTCGTCACGATGTTCCGCGACAGGCTTATGACCACCGGGCAGGCGAAAACAAAGGGGCTGTACCTGTTCTGGACGATGGTGGACGGCAGGGAGAGGAACGACCTGTACGGCATCTACGAGGAAGTGATTGCCGAAATGGGCTTCCCGGTGCTTTCCACCCGCCTGCCCGACAGCAAGAAGTTCCGCCGTGACCTTTCGGAAGAGCGCAAGAGCGTGTTCCGCTCCACCATCTTCCCGATGGACACGGCACTGCTTAAAGGTAGCGGCATCCGTGAGTTTTCCGAAGAGATAAGCGAAATTATCAGACCGCAGTGAGCATGGGCAGCAGGAAAGTGAACACGGAAGGCATCGACGAGGAACTGCTGTTGGCCTCCATCGGGCGACGCACACAGGAAGGGAGTCTGCGCCCGGCGCAGGAAGTTCCCGCAGCCGCACCGACCGAAGATGACACCGCCGTACCGGAACCGCTCCCCGCGCAACCCGTGGCACGGGAGAAAGCGCAGAGGGAAGGTGGCCGCCGGAAAAGGCAGGACGAGGACTATAACGAGCTGTTCCTGCGCCGCAACGAGATAAAGACCCGCCAGTGTGTCTATATCAGCCGCGACGTACACGGCAAAATCCTCAGAATCGTGAACGACATCGCCGGAGGTGAAATCTCGGTGGGCGGCTATGTGGATACCGTGCTGCGCCAACATCTGGAACAGCACAAGGAGAGAATAAACGAACTGTATAAGAAACAACGAGAAGATTTAATCTGACATGAAAAAGGAAAAGAACCAAAAAAGAAGAGTGTCGCAGCAAAGCGGCAAGGGCATGACAGCCCAAGTGCAGACGAGCGTGGAAATCATATCCCTCGCCACGGTAATCTGCAAATGCAGTGAACGGGACTATGAACGGTTATTCATCCGTGACCCCGAAGTGAAGGCACGAGAGGGGAAGATGGCGTATGTGCGCCCGGAGTACCACGACCGCATCATGCGCATCATCCGCGTAATCGGGCATGACAGGCTCAACCTGTCCGCTTACATTGACCATGTGCTGACGCAGCATTTTGACCAGTGCGAGGATGCCATAAGAAGCCTTTACGCCAAGAATTACAATTCAGTATTTTAACCATCAAAAAGAAACGGATATGAAAAGAAAGAAGAATGACTATCGCGCCTTCCTGAAAAAATCAGGCATCAAGGCGAGAGAAGGAAAGCAAGTGTACATCAGTCTGGCAAACCACAAGGTAATAACCGAAATCGTCTATCTGTTGGGTGACGGGAAAGTGGGCATCGCCGACTATCTGGATAATGTGCTTAACGAACATTTCCAGACACACCGTGCCGAAATCAACCGTATGTTGGATTCAGTCCCCAAAGTAGAACTATGAGCATGACGGATATATTGCTGACGGTATCGGTCGGCTGCAACCTGTGGTTTCTGTTTCTGCTCCTTTACGAGCGCATCATGGACACGCGGATTGTCCGCTTCTTCAAGGGTATCGCCGGACTGTGGCGGTCGTCGGGCGGCACGGAGATAAAGCAAGAAACAGTGCAAGAGGAAGCCCCTGCGCAAAAGGCGGACATCATCGGCAAGAGCCGTTTCAGGATGGCTTCAACCCGGACAACCGCTGCCACCCCTGTGCCACAAGCTGCCACTTCTGAAAAAGGCATTGGGCTGTCGGAAGAAGACACTACTTTTGACGACGGAAAAACGGAAACCGCATCCCGCCCGGCACAAGTCCCGGAGGAAAAACTCGATGAAACCTTCACGAGCATACCGCCGGAGGAACTGGGATACGGGGAGGACGAACCGGAAGAGGACGCTTCGGACACGCCACGGGCTTCGGGCAACAGCTTTGACGAGATTGACGATGCCTGCAAGACCGCCAAGAACCCGGACGCGACACAGGCGGAACGTGAAAAGGCGGCAAAGGTGTTCACCAACATGGAAGGCACGGAGCTGTACGAGAAAATGATGGAAGGCTCTTCGGAGATAGGCATCCGCATCAGGGGGCTTATCGAAATCCGGCTGAAAAAACCTAAAAAGGTGTTCGTCGTGCCGGACAACATCGAAGAGTTCGACATCCGCAACTATGTATGACAACTGAAAAAGGAAAGAACATGAAAGAATGACAATCAACCCACGCGGCGAGGAAACGCAAGGCGCATCCGGTCCGCAACGGACACACCCAAGTCCGTGGAAACAAACGGGCATCCACTAAACCAAAGTAAAGTAACAAAGTATCAACCGCCTGACAAAGGACCATCCACCCTTTCGACGGCACAAAAACAAGAACAGTTTATGAACAAGAACATCGTAAGAAACAGAAAAGCAATCCTCTCAGCGGCTCTCATCATCGCCGCAACCGCCTCCGCCTTCGCGCAGGGAAACGGCATCGCGGGCATCAACGAAGCGACCTCTATGGTGAGTTCCTATTTTGACCCCGGCACGAAACTGATATACGCCATCGGTGCGGTCGTCGGGCTTATCGGAGGTGTAAAAGTGTACGGGAAATTCTCATCGGGCGACCCCGACACCAGCAAGACAGCCGCCTCGTGGTTCGGCGCATGTATCTTCCTGATTGTAGCCGCCACCATCCTGCGCTCATTCTTCCTCTAATATAATAATGTATGGCTGAATACCCGATTAACAAGGGTATCGGCCGTCCGGTAGAGTTCAAGGGCTTGAAGGCTCAGTACCTCTTCATCTTCTGCGGAGGTCTGCTGGCTCTCTTCGTCCTGTTCGTCATCCTCTACATGGTCGGCATCGACCAGTGGATATGTATCGGCTTCGGCGCGGCATCGTCTTCCCTCCTTGTATGGCAGACCTTCGCGCTGAACGCCCGGTACGGTGAACACGGGCTGATGAAATTGGGAGCGGCACGGAGCCATCCCCGATACCTTATCAACCGGCGGCGGATAACCCGTCTGTTCAAACGACAACGAAAGGAAGAAAGACAATGAGGAATACATCGAAAATGACAACACTGGAAAACAAGTTCCCCCTGCTTGCGGTGGAGCATGGCTGCATCATCTCTAAGGACGCCGACATCACGGTGGCTTTCGAGGTGGATCTGCCGGAGCTTTACACCGTGACGGGCGCGGAGTACGAGGCTATCCACGGCTGCTGGTGCAAGGCGATCAAGGTGCTGCCGGATTACTCCGTCGTCCACAAACAGGACTGGTTCATCAAGGAGAAGTACACGCCGGAATTGCAAAAGGACAACATGAGTTTTTTGAGCCGCTCTTTCGAGCGTCACTTCAACGAGCGTCCGTATCTGAAGCACACCTGCTACCTCTACCTGACCAAGACGACAAAGGAGCGTAACCGGATGCAGAGCAACTTCAGCACGCTGTGCCGGGGACATATCATCCCGAAGGAGCTGGACAGGGAAGCCACGACCAAATTCATGGAAGCCTGCGAACAGTTCGAGCGCATCATGAACGACAGCGGGCTTGTCAGGCTGCGCCGCCTCTCCACCGATGAGATTGTGGGTACTGAGGGAAAGACTGGGCTTATTGAACGCTACTTCTCGCTCATGCCGGAAGGTGACACCACCTTGCAGGACATCGAACTTTCGGCAAGGGAGATGCGCATCGGCGACAACCGCCTGTGCCTGCACACCCTCTCCGATGCGGAAGACCTGCCGGGCAAGGTGGCAACCGATACCCGTTACGAGAAACTCTCCACAGACCGGAGCGACTGCCGGCTCTCATTCGCTTCCCCCGTGGGGCTGCTGCTCTCCTGCAACCATATCTACAACCAGTATGTGCTGATAGACAACAGCGAGGAAGCCTTGCAGAAGTTCGAGAAGTCCGCCCGCAATATGCAGTCGCTCTCACGGTATTCAAGGAGCAACAGCATCAACCGCGAGTGGATAGACCAATACCTGAACGAAGCCCATTCCTACGGGCTGACCTCGGTACGGGCGCACTTCAACGTCATGGCGTGGAGCGACGACGCGGAGGAGCTGAAGCACATAAGGAACGATGTGGGCAGCCAGCTGGCAAGCATGGAGTGCGTGCCTCGCCACAACACCATCGACTGCCCGACACTCTACTGGGCGGCGATACCCGGCAATGCGGCGGACTTCCCGGCGGAAGAGAGTTTCCACACCTTCATCGAGCAGGCGGTGTGCCTGTTCACAGAGGAAACCAACTACCGCTCTTCGCTCTCGCCCTTCGGCATCAAGATGGTGGACAGGCTCACGGGGAAACCGCTGCACCTCGACATCAGCGACCTGCCGATGAAACGGGGCATCACCACGAACCGCAACAAGTTCGTGCTGGGTCCTTCGGGCAGTGGCAAATCTTTCTTTATGAACCACTTGGTGCGGCAATACTACGAACAGGGTACGCACGTCGTGCTGGTGGACACGGGAAACTCCTATCAGGGCTTGTGCGGCATGATCCGGCGCAAGACAGGCGGGGCGGACGGCGTTTATTTCACCTACACGGAGGAAAAACCCATATCGTTCAACCCGTTCTACACCGATGATTACATCTTCGACGTGGAGAAGAAGGACAGCATCAAGACCCTGCTGCTGACGCTTTGGAAGTCGGAGGACGACAAGGTGACGAAGACCGAGAGTGGCGAACTGGGCAGTGCCGTGAGTGCCTACATCGAGCGCATCAAGGCTGACCGGAGCATCGTGCCGTCGTTCAACACCTTCTATGAGTATATGCGCGACGACTACCGCAAGGAGCTGGCTGAACGTGACATCAAGGTGGAGAAGTCCGACTTCAACATCGACAATATGCTCACCACCATGCGGCAGTATTACCGGGGCGGGCGTTACGACTTCCTGCTCAACTCCACGGAGAACATCGACCTGCTGAACAAGCGGTTCATCGTCTTCGAGATTGATTCGATTAAGGAAAATCGTGAGCTTTTCCCGGTGGTGACCATCATCATCATGGAGGCTTTCATCAACAAGATGCGACGGCTGAAAGGCGTGCGGAAACAGCTTATCGTGGAAGAGGCTTGGAAGGCTCTTTCTTCGGCGAACATGGCTGAATATCTGCGCTATATGTACAAGACGGTCAGAAAATATTACGGCGAGGCAATCGTGGTGACGCAGGAGGTGGACGACATCATTTCCTCTCCCGTGGTCAAGGAGAGCATCATCAACAACTCCGACTGCAAGATACTTCTCGACCAGCGCAAGTACATGAACAAGTTCGACCAGATACAGGCGTTGCTCGGACTGACGGAAAAGGAGAAGGGGCAGATACTCTCCATCAACATGGCGAACAACCCTTCACGGCTCTACAAGGAGGTGTGGATAGGCTTGGGAGGCACGCAGTCGGCGGTATATGCCACCGAGGTCAGTGCTGAAGAGTATCTGGCGTACACCACCGAGGAAACGGAGAAAGTGGAGGTTTACCGTCTGGCGGAAAAGTTAGGCGGCGACATCGAAGCCGCCATCCGTCAGCTTGCCGAAAGGCGGAGAAACAAGGAAACAACCAACAATTAAAAATGAATTTATCAACGAAAAAAGAAAAATGCGTATGAGTTTATCAAAAGTGAAAATGCTGCAAGTCAGCAAGTGCCTGATCGGATTGGCGGTCATGATGCTGCAATCCTGCGATGTGACCGACAACCGCCGCGATATGTTGTGCGGGAACTGGGAGAGCGTGGAGGGGAAGCCCGACGTGCTTATCTACAAGGAGGGCGAAGCCTACAAGGTGACGGTGTTCCGCCGGAGCGGTCTGCGCCGCAAGCTCAAGCCGGAAACCTATCTCTTGCAGGAGGAGAACGGCAACCTGTTCATGAACACCGGCTTCCGCATCGACGTGTCCTACAACGAGGCCACGGATGTGCTGACCTTTTCGCCCAACGGCGATTATGTGCGGGTGAAGCCGCAGCCGGAGAAACCGACAGAAGAATAACAACCGCTAAAATCCAAAGTAAACATGAGAACAAGAATAACAATGATTGTCTGCCTGTGCCTGCTTCTCGCGGTCAAAGCAAGCGCACAGTGGGCGGTGATAGACCCGTCCAACATCGCGCAGAGCATCGTGAACACTTCCAAGAACGTGGTGCATACCTCGACCACCGCCCAGAACATGGTGAAGAATTGTGCGCCCGTATAGGCTGAATAAGTAAAGGTAGCTATTGCAAGCTATTAGGTAAGTGTTCTTTGAGAAACCTATCATCACCCGACTTATCTGAAAGGGAAACTGGACAGGGAGTGTAGCA
>SKFA01001185.1_pt1 | contig 15718 bp, 12 predicted proteins | sample 4820291 | NCBI WGS metagenome assembly SKFA01 (sample SAMN11008795, study PRJNA524170) | human gut metagenome | isolation source: fecal sample from pouch patient p30 | place: Israel: Tel-Aviv | reverse complement strand
CGCAGGAGCAGCAGGAGGATGCAGAGATGGCCGAACTCAAGGCCATGCTCTATGGCACCCCCAAGCCCGCCCCGGTGGAGGAGGTGCAGGATGCCCCCGAAGAGGTGCTGGCCGTGGCGCCGGAAGCTCCCGCAGCGCCTGAGGGCCCGGCCATCCCCATGGTGTTTGCCGAGGATCAGTCGGTAAAGCAGGCGAAGTCTGCCCCGGAAGCCGCGCCAGAGGTTGAGCCGGAACCGGAAACGGCTTTCCAGTTCTTTGGCAAGGGCGCGGACGAGAACGAGCCGCAGGCCCCTACCCGCACCGAGGCCCCCAGCAAGGACGACAGCATGAGCCTGCCGCTGATGGGGCTGGAAGAGGACGAGGCACCCGCCCGGCCTGCCGCCCCGGCAGAGGAGGCCCCGGCCCAGCCTGCTGAGGAAGCGGCCCCTGCCGCGCCGGAGGCTGAGGAGAAGCCTGCAGAAGAAGCCGAGCCGGAAACGCCCGAGCAGGTGGGGGAGAAGCTCCGCCGGATGGGCGCGGAGCTGACGCTGCGGTGTGTGCTGGAGGGCATCCTAGCCGTGGTGCTGCTCCACTTTGGCCTTGTTGCCGAGGGGCTGCTGGCCCCTGTGGCCTCCCTTGACCCCGTGATCGCCCCGGCGGCGTTCTATGCCGCCAACCTGCTCTTCCTGGCCGGTGCGCTGGCTGTGGGCTGGCCTGTCCTGCGGGATGGTCTGCAGGGCCTCAAGGGCCGCCCCAGTGCAGACACCATGCCGGCGCTGGCCGCCTGCGGTGCGCTGGTGCAGGCTGCGGTCGCCCTGCTCAACGCCCAGAGCTATCAGAACTCCAGCTGGACGCTGCTTTCCGGTGTGGCCGCACTGGGACTGTTCCTGGCCCTGCTGGGCAGCCGTGTCCTGCTGACTGCCGTCAGAAACGGCTACGATCTCGCCGCCCGATCCCCTGAGGGGCTGCAGGGCGCATTCCGTGTCCGGGATAAGGACCTGATCCGGGTGCTGGCCCGGAGCCTGGATCAGAAAGACCCCTGGGTGCTGCTCAGCCGCCCTGTCCAGTGGGACGAAGCACTGGTGGAGCAGAGCTTCGGGGAGCGCGCCAGTGAGCGCCGCGCCCGCAAGACAGCCCTGATCCTGCTGGGTGCCGCCGTGCTCAGCGGGCTGGTGTTCCTGCTGTTTGGCGGCGGGCCCAACGGCATGGCCGCAGCCCTGACCTCCATGCTCTGCATGGGTGCACCGCTGTCCTCCACCCTTGTTGCGGGCATCGCTTCCCTGCGCCTGCAAAAGACCGCAGCCGCCGCCGGTGCCGTGGTGCCCGGTTGGGCTGCCATTGAGGAGCTGGGCGGTGTGGACACCGTGCAGGTGGATGCCGACGAGCTCTTTACCGCCGACAGCGTGAACCTGGAGGACATCCGCATCTTCAAGGGCGGCCGCATCGACCGTGCCATCCTCTATGCGGCCAGCATCCTCAACCACAGCTGTGAGACCCTGCGGGGCCTGTTCCGCCAGATCATCGAGGACCGCACCGAGATCCTGTACCCTGTGAAGGACTTGGAGGTCCACCACGGCCTTGGTTTTGCCGCCTGGTGCGATAACAACCGGGTGCTCATCGGCAACCGGCTGTACATGGAGCAGGAGGGGGTGCCCCTGCCTGAGCAGGAGTACGAGGATGAGCACTCCAAGAACGGCGCGCTGCAGATCCTGTATCTGGCTGTTTCCGGCAGCCTGCATGCCATGTTCGTGCTCCACTATGTGGGCGGTCGCAACGCCGCCCGCGGGCTGGAGGTGCTGCAGCGGGAGAACATCCGCCTGCTGGTCACCTGTGAGGACCCCAGCCTGACGGCCCGCCACATCACTGAGGCTTACCATCTGCCCGAGGGGATGATCACCCTGCTGGATGAGGAGCAGTGCAGCGCGCTGACCCCTGCCCAGCCGGACGAGACGGCCCGCTGCTGTATGCTGCATGATAAGGGCTTTGCCAGCCTGATCGGCGGCCTGCGCGCGGCGGAAAAGGCCCAGAACGCCGAGACGAGCGCCACCACGGTGCAGATGGTCTCGGTCTGGTTCTCGGTGGTCATCGGTGTTCTGCTGACCTACGCGGGCAGCATCGGCACCCTGTCGGTGGCCGCTGTCCTGATGTATCAGGCGGCTTGGAGTGCTTTGAGCATTGCAGTCTGCGCCCTGAAACAGCACAACTGAAAATAATTCATAAAATGAAATCGTACAAAAAGAAGCGGCTGTCGTGTCAGCCGCTTCTTTTTGTTGCAATTGCGGACAAAGTGTGTCATACTCTACCCAGAGTTTACGGAAAGAGAGGAGAAGCCGCCATGTCATACCGTGCCGCGATCTGTGATGACAGCACGACCGATGCTGAATTTGTGGGTAGCATTCTGCACCAGTGGGCCGCAGAGCGTGGCATTGAGGTGGAGAGTGAGCGCTTTGCCTCGGCGGATGCCTTTCTTTTTCGCTACGCAGAGGACAAAAGCTTTGACCTATTACTTCTGGACGTGGAAATGCCGGGCACGGACGGTGTGACGCTGGCCAAAACGGTGCGGCAGGAGAATGAAGCCGTGCAGATCGTGTTCATCACCGGCTACTCCGATTACATTGCCGAGGGCTATGACGTGGCCGCCCTCCACTACCTGGTGAAGCCGGTCAGCCGCGAAAAGCTCTTTGCTGTTCTCGACCGTGCCTGGGAAAAGCACCGCCGCAACGCCCGGTGCCTGAACCTGGAGCTTTCCGGCGAGCTGGTGCGCCTGCCGCTGTATGAGGTGCGGTATCTGGACGTGCACCAGAATTACGTCACGGTTCATGCCAGGCAGGATTACACCGTCAAGCGGACGCTTGGTGAGTTCGAGGCCCAGCTGGACGAAGGCTTCCTCCGGGTGGGGCGGGGGATGATCTTGAACCTGAAACAGATCCGCCGTGTGACCAAAAAGGAAGTCGTGCTGGCCGATGGTACCGCCCTCCCATTGCCCCGGGGTGCCTATGAGCCCCTGAACCGGGCAATCATTGAGAGGACTTAATGATGAAACTTAAATTCTTTTCAAAGCTCCTCGATAAACGCATCGCCGCTTACCAGCGGGAGCTCATCGAGACCCACTACAAAGAGGTGGACAACATGTACCGCCAGATGCGGGGATGGCGGCACGATTACCGGGGACACATCCAGACCATGAAGGTGCTGGCGGCACAGGGGGATCTGGACGGCATCAAAGCCTACCTGGATGCATTGGATACCGACCTGAACACTGTTGATCTGGCTGTAAAAACCGGCAATGCCATGGCTGATGCCATCATCAACAGCAAGATCTCCCTTGCCAAGAGCCGAAATATCCCGGTGCAGATCGATGCCCATATCCCGGTCAAACTGAAAATGAGTGAGCTTGACCTCTGCTGCATCCTGGGCAACCTTTTTGATAACGCTATGGATGCCAGTGCGGAGCTGCCCGAGGAGGAGCGGCTCATCCGGGTATATATGGATATGAAGGGCACACAGCTCTATATCTCCTTCACCAATTTCACGGCAACTAAAAAACAGAAAAAGCTTGCGGGCCGTTTTGTCACCACCAAGGGCGAGGGCCACGGCTTCGGGCTGGTGCGCATTGATGCCATCGTGGAAAAGCTGGATGGCTACCTCAGCCGCAACAGCGAGGATGGGGCATTCACGACGGAGATATTGATTCCACAGGTGTGAACCTCTCAGGCGCTCCGCGCCAGCTCCCCTGATTGGGGAGCCAAGTTCACGCTGCTACTGGCTTGCCTCTCCTACTAGGAGAGGTGGCAATGCGAAGCATTGACGGAGAGGTTCCTGCAATTCATCCCCCAAATCAGGCGTTTCGTCCCCGGAATGTGTCGGGGGCGATTTTTGGTGTTAGGATCATTGCCAGACAAGTGAAAGGGGATTCCAAAATGGGAAAGAACGAGAAAACCAAAAAGCCAAAGCCCAAATACAATGTCTGGCAGAACACTGCCTACATGCTCTCGGTGGCCTGGGACACCCGACGGAGCGTGCCGCTGCTGGTGGTGCTGCTGGCCGTCTGCACGGCAGGCAAGACCACTGCCGAAATGCTCATCAGCCCGGCGGTGCTGGGCAAACTGGAAAGCGGCGCGCCGCTGGGCCAGCTGCTGGGTGCCATCGGCGGGTTCACCATCCTGCTGTTTGCCCTGACCGCGCTGTGCTACTACATCGACCACCTCACCATGTTTGGCCGGTGCGGCGTGCGGCTGGAGCTGCTGAAGCGCATCAACACCAAGCGCACCCGCACGGCCTATGCCAATCTGCTGGATGAAGCCTTCCGTCTGATGTATCAGAAGGGCCACGATGCCTGTATGAACAACCGTGCTTCCGGCGAGGCTTTTTGGAAAAGTTGGACGGATATCATGACAAATCTCATCGGCTTCGGGGTGTATCTGGCTCTGCTGTCCGGGCTGAACCCCTGGCTCTGTGTCCTGACGGCCCTGACCGCTGTGGTGAGCTATTTTTCCACCAGGAATATCAACGAGTGGGGCTACCGCCACCGGGAGGAGGGGGCAAAGATCACCCGGAGCCTGCATTACCTGCGCAACACCGCCGAGGGACGCGAGTTCGGCAAGGATATCCGCATCTTCGGCCTGCGGCAGTGGCTCACTGACCTGTACGATTCTGCTTTGCGGCTCAACTATGCCTTTCTCGAAAAGCGGGAGCGCGCCTACCTGACCGCCAACCTCATCGACCTGGCCCTGCTGCTGGTGCGCAACGGTGCGGCCTATGCTTATCTGCTCTGGCTCACCGTGACCAGGGGCCTGCCGGTGTCGGAATTCCTGCTCTACTTCGGTGCGGCCTCCGGCTTTGCCCAGTGGGTCACAGGCCTGATGGAGCAGTTTGCCCTCCTGCGCAAGCAGAGCCTGGACATCTCCACCATCCGGGAGTTCCTCGAGCTGCCGGAACCCTTCCGGTTTGAGGAGGGCATCCCGCTGGAAAAGCGGCTGGATATGCCCTATGAGCTGCAGCTGGAGGATGTGAGCTACCGCTACCCCGGTGCGGAGAAAAACACCATCGCCCACATGAGCCTGACACTGCACCCCGGCGAGAACCTGGCCATCGTGGGCTTGAATGGCGCTGGCAAGACGACACTGGTCAAGCTGATCTGCGGCTTCCTTGACCCCACCGGGGGGCGTGTTCTGCTGAACGGGCAGGATATCCGGCAGTATAACCGCCGGGATTACTACAAGCTGTTTGAAGCGGTCTTTCAGGATTTCAGCGTGCTCTCCTGCACGGTGGCCGAGAATGTGGCCCAGGCCATGGACGGCATCGACGAGGAAAAGGTGCGGTACTGTCTTGACCAGGCAGGGCTGACGGAAAAAATCACATCCCTCCCGGCGGGGATCAAGACCCATGTGGGCCGGGATGTCTATCTGGACGGCGTGGAGTTCTCCGGCGGCCAGACCCAGCGCCTGATGCTGGCCCGGGCCTTGTATAAAGACGCGCCTATTCTTGTGCTGGATGAGCCCACTGCCGCCCTTGACCCCATCGCCGAGGATGATATCTACCAGAAGTACAACGAGATGACCCGGGGCCGCACCAGCCTGTTCATCAGCCACCGGCTGGCCTCCACCCGTTTCTGTGACCGCATTCTCTTCCTTGAAAACGGCCGTGTGGCCGAGGAGGGGACCCACGACCAGCTGATGGCCCAAAACGGCGGCTATGCCAAGCTGTTTGCGGTGCAGAGCAAATATTACAAGGAGGGCAAGGCCGTATGAACGAAGAAAAAATGACCCTGAAGGAAAGCGTCCGGCTGACCCTGCGGGCCTGGCGCTTTTACTGGAAAAATACGCCCCGCTTTGTGCTGTCCACCGTGCTGTGGGCACTGGCGGATGCCGTCAGCCCCTATGCCGTGGTCTGGTTCTCGGCCCGGCTGGTGGCTGAGCTGTCGGACGCGCGGGACCCGCAGGCCCTTGCCGTGGATGTGGCGTGGGTGCTGGGCGTGACCGCTCTGCTCACGCTGGTGCGGTCGGTCCTGCTCCACTGGAAGGGCGTGGAGCGGGAACAGCTGAACTGGCAGCTGGGCCATGACTGCTTTATGGAAAAGCAGATGTCCATGGATTATGCCGACGAGGACAGCCAGCAGGTCTACGACCTCTACAATTTCATCCAGCAGAGCGAAAACTTCTGCGGCGGCGGCAATCCCAACGCTGTGGCGCTGCTGGACAGTGTATCCGCGGCGGTATTCCGTATTCTGGGCGGTGCGGTGCTGTCGGTGGGGCTGTTCACGGCCAGAGTGCCCGCCGGCCCGCTGACAGTCCTCAACAGCCCGCTCTGTGTTCCGGCAGTGCTGGTGCTGATCCTGGCCGTGGCGTGGCTCTCGCCGGTGTGCGCTTCCAGCGCGGGCATCAGCAGCCCGGATATCGAGGAGGAGGGCCGCTGGGGCAACCGGCTCTGGGCCTTCCTCATGGGGGTATGTCGGGACGACAAAAAGGCGCTGGACGTGCGGATGTACGACCAGTTCGAGTTTTTGAAAGATCACGCCGCCGTCTCCATGCCTGCCTTTGAGCGGGCCCGCAAGGGGAAATTCGGCATCCTGAATGCCACGGGCAACGCCGTTTCGGCTCTGCTCATGGGTCTTGCCTACCTCTTTGTATGCCTGAAGGCCTACGGCGGGGCCTTTGGTCTGGGCGCTGTGACCCAGTATGTGGGCGCAGCCACCAACTTTTTTGTGGGCATCGGCGGGCTGTTCACCGCCGTGGGCGACTGCAGATTCAACGCCCCCTACCTGAAAACGCTCTATGACTATCTTGACCTGCCCAACAAGATGTACAAGGGCAGCCTGACCACCGAAAAGCGGAGCGACCGCCAGTATACCGTGGAGTTCCGGGATGTCTCGTTCCGGTACCCCGGCAGCGAGCAATATGCCCTGCGCCACCTGAGCATGACCTTCAAGGTGGGGGAGCGGCTGGCCGTGGTGGGCATGAACGGCAGCGGCAAGACCACCTTCATCAAGCTGCTCTGCCGCCTATACGACCCCACCGAGGGTGTCATCCTGCTCAACGGCATCGACATCCGTAAGTACCGCTACGATGAGTACATGGATATCTTCTCGGTGGTGTTCCAGGATTTCAAGCTGTTCGCCCTGCCGCTGGGCCAGAATGTTGCCACGGCCCAGCATTATGATGTCGCCCATGCCGCCGACTGCCTGCAAAAAGCGGGCTTTTCCGACCGGTTGGCCCGGATGCCCAAGGGGCTGGACACCTGCCTTTATAAAGATTTGGACGAGGATGGCGTGACCATCTCGGGCGGCGAGGCCCAGAAGATCGCCATTGCCCGGGCCCTGTACAAGGATGCACCTTTCATCGTGCTGGATGAGCCTACCGCCGCCCTGGACCCGGTGGCTGAAGCGGAGATCTACGCAAAGTTCAACGAGATCGCGGGCGATAAGACTGCAATTTATATCAGCCACCGGCTGTCCTCCTGCAAGTTCTGTGATGAGATCGCCGTGTTCGACCACGGCGAGGTCGTCCAGCAGGGCACCCATGAGGAACTGCTGGGGGAGCCGGATGGAAAGTATTACGAACTGTGGAACGCCCAGGCACAGTATTACACCGAAGAAAGCGCGTGAACCTGGCCTCCCTATCAGGGGAGCTGTCACCGGAGGTGACTGAGCGCTTTTTGGCCCTGATGTTCTGCACAAAAAAATCGGAAAAAATTGGAATTCCTGACGAAATCGGGTGCGAAAGCACAGCACTTTGGGCGAAAAACTTGACCCACATTGGCCGGACGTGTAAAATAAATCAATAGTGAGAAAAATCATGGACGCGAAATTTTTCCATGTGTGCGGCATTCCTTTGATCCCATGGGATGAAACAAGGAGGGAAGTTCGACCCAATGAAATGGAAATTCCAAACCGCGGGGCGGCTTCTGGCCCTGCTGGCTCTGAGCGGGGCCCTGCTGGCTGCCCCTTTGCCCGCGCAGGCCGCGCCCGGTGTGCTGACAGGCCTGACCGGAACCGGCTCCAAGCTGGAACTGGAGCTGACCGAGATGGAGCTGGAGATCACCGATGATGACCCCCGCCCCAAGGGCTACCTGTACACCAGCGGACAGAGCGATTATTACTTCATCGTCTGGATGAGCAGCAACTCCAATGTTGCCACGGTGGATGGCGACGGCAAGGTGACGGGCCGCAATGCGGGCACTGCCATCATCACCGCCATCTCCGACCACGGCGAACGCGCCGCCTGCAAGGTGACCGTGACCCGCAAAAATGAAGAAGCAGCCAGAAAAAAGCCCACGCTGGATACCACCAGCCTGAGTCTTGTGCTGCAGTACAATGACCTGCACCCCACCCACCAGCTCCAGCTGACCAACAGCGACCACTCCTTCCTCTATGTCTACCAGTGGATGAGCAGCAACCCTGAGGTTGCCACAGTCAGCGACAAGGGCCTTGTCACGGCTCAGGCGGCGGGCACCACCACCATCACGGCAATGGTCTCCAACGGCCAGGCTTTGCGGTGCAGCGTCACGGTGACTTCGGATATCGGCAAGGTGACCTTGAACAAGAGTGACCTACTGCTCCGCACCGTGGGCACCCAGGAACGTCTGACGGCCACCGTTGCGGTGGAAGGCGGCGGCAGTGTGCCCATTACATGGGTCAGCAGCAACCCCGGTGTCGTTACCGTGGATGCGGATGGCGTGGTGACCGCCATTGCCGATGGAGAAGCCAAGGTCACGGCTCTTTCGCCCGCCGGACGCTTTGACGTGTGCAGCGTTGTGGTGGGCATGGCGGCGGAGAAGTACGAATCTGAAGCCGACCTTGCCGACGAACTCAAGCTCCCTGACCCCTACGTTGCCGTACGGCTGAACAAACTGGCATAAAGAAAAAGCACCCGCCCATGGCTGTTTTTGACGGCTATGGGCGGTTTTTGCGTGTATGGAAACGGATGCGCTGGGAAAAACTTGACGAAAAGGAATTTTTTACAAAAAATATTTTGCGTTGCGTGTTGCGGTGCACATGACACATCTGGCCGCCTCCGGCAGGTGAAAAAGGACAAAATGGCCCGAACGTTGTTTAGGACAGGGGGCGGATGCCCCACGGAGCGGCAAAATCTCTGCAAAAAAGGCGGCTGTCCGGCTTGGATGACACATTTAACAAAAATTTGACGTGAAGTGATTGAATTTGCAACTCTTGACAGAAGGCAGGACAAACCATTATCCTTTTATCAGAGGAAAGTATTTTATGTCGCCAGACGTTGGAATGCCTGGTGTACAAGTGTGTGTCAGGAGGGAAAGAATATGACCAACTACCGGAACCGAATCGGGGAAGCCATTGCCTTTGCCCGGAACATGGCGGGCAGATCTCAGCAGGAGCTTGCGGATATGCTGGGGCGGGACAAGCGCACCATTCAGAAATGGGAGCGGGGCGAGATCCGCATTGCGCTGGAGGATTTTCTGGATGTATTCGATACTCTGCACCTGCCGGTGGGGCCCTATGAAATGTGGATCCGGCATCCGGAACTCTTTCCGCGCGGCATGGAGGATATCAAGGGCTTCAGCACCGAAAAGAAGCGGAGGACACTGGCAGATTATTATCTGCATCAGGCTGCACCGCTGGAGATCGAGCAGGAGTATTACATCCTGTTCGGCGACCACGGCAGCAACAGTTGCGGCATCCGGCAGGAGCTGCTGGCCAACCTGCAGACTCCGCTCCGTGACCGCAAACGGATCGTGAACCAGATCATCGACAACTACTATGAGGCCCGGGCCATCGGACATCTGACCGACCCGGAGGGCCAGCAGCCAGTGATGCCCATTCTGGAAGCCTGCTACGATGCCAGTGCACGGAGTGTGAAAGCCAACGAGAACCGGTACAGCATTGGCAGCATCGAGGACTATCTGGACGATGCGGAGAAACCGGCAGAAGAGTGAACCGAACAGCAGACGGCCATGTGCAGCCGCCTGCTGTTTCTGCGTTCGGCTGCCTGCGGGAAAATATTGTGAAATTTGCGGATTCCTGCTATACTTATCCTATTGATGAAAAAGAAGGGTGAGATAAATGGCATACAACATGGGCGGTCGGCGCTTCCGGCCGGTGGGCAGCGGAAAAAAGCGGACTGCGCCGCAGTACGGACCGGTGGGCACAGGCTGCCCGTTTGTGGAGGAGGCCGTGGCGCGGCTGTACCGGGAGCAGAACGAGGAACATTTCTGGAGCCTGATGAACGCCCTGAACTATGCGCTGGAATTGCAGACCAAGGTGCTGGTTCCGCTGGATGCGGCGGTGGACCCCCAGAGCGGAGCCGCCCCCTGGGCGCATCTGCCCATCCCGGAGGAGCGGGCCGAGGGCCTGCCGCCCTGGCTGCTCCACACCCGGAAAGAGCGGAACTATCTGCCGCTGTTCACCTCGGTAAAGAACGTCGAGGCGGAAAAGGCCAGCGCCACCCGCCCCGTGGTGGAGCGCAGCCTGCGCAGCGCCATGGAGTATGCGCTGGAAACGGACGGCATCGATGGTGTGGTGCTGGACCCGTGGACAAGCTCTGCCACGCTGGATGTCTCCCTGCTCAGCGGGCTGCTGAGATCGGAGCGGGGGAGCGACAACCCCGGCGCTCAGGAGCTGGAGGCCGGACACGCCGCCGCCCGGGCCGGGGATTGGCCGGAGGCGGCGGCCCGCTACACTGCCGCCGCCGAGGCGGGCAGCGCCGAGGCGCTTTCTGCCCTGGGGGACTGCCTGTATTATGGCCGGGGTACCCGGAAGAATAAGACCCAGGCCCGGCGGATGTGGAAAAAGGCCGCACAGGCCGGGGAGGTGCAGGCCATGATCGCCCTGGGAGATGACTGTGCTGCATCGGGCGGGGAGATGGCGGAGACCCTGCAATACTACCGCCGCGCCCAGAGCGCTGCCCGGGAGGTGCCGGACATCGCCTACACCCCGCAGGTCTGCCTGCGCCTTGCCCAGTACGAGACCCAGTACCTCTCCCGCAAAAAGGCGCTGCTGCAGGTGGCCGAAGCCGTGCAGGGGTTTCGGATCCTGCAGGCCGAGGGCGAAACGGATGCTGCCGACTGGCTGCGGGAGGCTGAACTGCTGACCGATCAGCTGCTGGCCGACGATAAAAACGCCTGAAACACAGTTTCTTTACATTTGTTCTAAGAAATCGTCATAGGAAACCGGTAAGATATTCAAGGAAATATTCTGTGCCGAAGAAAAGAGGACAAGCACTATGAGCAAAGTGATCGGAATCGACCTTGGTACCACCAACTCCTGCGTGGCGGTGGTGGAGGGCGGCAAGCCTGTGGTCATCACCAACGCCGAAGGCGAGCGCACCACCCCCAGCGTGGTGGCCTTTACCAAGGATGGCGAGCGTCTGGTGGGCGGCGCGGCAAAGCGCCAGATCGCCACAAACTCCGGCCGCACGGTGTCCAGCATCAAGCGGCACATGGGTTCTGATTACCGAGTGCATATCGATGGCAGAGACCTGACCCCGCAGGAGATCAGCGCCATGATCCTGACCAAGATCCGCCGCGATGCCGAGAGCTACCTGGGCGAGCCGGTGACCGAGGCCGTTATCACGGTGCCTGCCTATTTTGACGACAGCCAGCGCAAGGCCACTCAGGATGCGGGCCGCATTGCGGGCCTGAATGTTCTGCGCATCATCAACGAGCCCACCGCCGCCGCGGTGGCCTATGGCCTGGACAACGAAGCCCCCCAGAAGATCCTGGTCTACGATCTGGGTGGCGGCACCTTTGATGTTTCGATCATCGAGATCGAGGACGGCACCTTTACGGTGCTGGCCACCGGCGGCGATACCCATCTGGGCGGCGATGACTTTGACGAGCGCATCGTTGAGTGGGCTGTGGCGGAATTCCGCAGGTCTGACCGCATCGATCTGACCAAGGACCCCGCCGCCATGGGCCGCCTGAAGGAGGAAGCGGAAAAGGCCAAGAAGGAGCTTTCCAGTGCGCTTTCCGCCCAGCTGAACCTGCCGTTCATCGCGGTGGGCAAGGATGGCCCTCACCATCTGGATCTGAGCCTGGGCCGCCCCCAGTTTGAGATGATGACCGGTGACCTGCTGGCCCGCACCGTTCAGCCGGTACAGAACGCCCTGCGGGATGCCGGGCTTTCCGCCAGCCAGCTGGGCAAAGTCCTGCTGGTGGGCGGCAGCACCCGGATGCCCGCTGTGGAGCGGCAGGTCCGGGAGCTGCTGGGCTGTGAGCCCAGCCATACCCTGAACCCCGATGAATGCGTGGCCATGGGTGCCGCCGTGCAGGGCGGCCTGCTGCAGGGCGGCGGAAAGCTGGCCGGTGCCACCGGCGCGGCCGCGCAGGGCCTTGTGCTGATGGATGTCACCCCGCTGACCCTGTCCATTGAGACGCTGGGCGGCGTGGCCACCCCGCTGATCACCCGCAACAGCATGATCCCCACCCGCAAGAGCCAGATCTTTACCACGGCCCGCCCCATGCAGACCAGCGTGGAGATCAACGTTCTGCAGGGCGAGCGCCATTTTGCGCGGGACAATAAGTCCCTTGGCAAGTTCAAGCTGAACGGCATCCGGGCAAGCTTCTCGTCCAAGCCCCAGATCGAGGTCACCTTTGATATCGACGTGAACGGCGTGGTGAAGGTATCTGCAAAAGACCTTGCCACCGGGCGGGAGCAGAACATTACCATTACCGGCAGCACCAACCTTTCCGAAAACGAGATCCAGCGCGCCATGGCAGACGCCGCCGCTTACGAGGCTGAGGACAGCCGCCGCAAGGAGCGCTTGAACCTGCACAATCAGGCCGAGGTGCTGGCCTACAAGGTGGATGAAGCACTTTCCAAGTGCAAAAAAGAGCTGGACAAGGACGAAAAGGCCCGCGTGAAGGCCGACCTTGCCAACCTGCGCCACTGCCTGCGCAAGGATAAGCCCGAAAAGATGAACGAGACTGAGGAAGCCGCCCTGCGGCAGGCCAAGAGCCAGCTGGAAGCCTCGGCCAACCACCTGATGCTGCTGTACTCTGCCGAGCAGACCCCCGGCGATGGAACGGACAGCACGCTGTAATATTTATAATATAAGGTTTGTGGGCTGCTGCACCCGCCCGGCGCAGCAGCCCTTTTTGCAGAAAGAGAAGGGAACAGTTATGAAGGAACTGCAATATCCGGTGCGCCCCGGGCGCTACCGCCACTTTAAAGGCAACGAGTATCAGGTGCTGGGCGTGGCACGCCACAGCGAGACCGAGGAGGAAATGGTGGTGTACCGCGCCCTGTACGGCGAGGGCGGGCTGTGGGTGCGCCCCGCCGCCATGTGGCTGGAAACCGTGACCCGGGACGGCGTTACCCAGCCCCGCTTTACCTATATCGGGGAGTGATGCGCCCGGCTTGAATCCCGTTATTGACCATAGGATTATTTTGCGGTAAAATGTGAGTATGATACCAAACAACAAAGGAGGTTTTCGTATGAAGGCCAAACGATGGATCTCGCTCCTGCTTGCGGTCAGCATGATGCTTGGTGTACTGGCGATGCCTGCTTTAGCTGCAACGCAGCAGCCGGAAAGCACCGCTGTTGTCAGCGAGGAACTGCCCGATGCCGCAGCGCTGAGCGCGGCAGAGGATGAAAATGATATCGTCAACATCCGCATCCGGGCGACCGGAAACCTTGTCTATGGTTCCGATTATAAGCTGGAGGTGGAGACCCGGCCCGAAAACACCCAGTATATTGCCGTGGTGCTGGGCACCAGCGGCGAAGCCTACGGCTATGTGACCCTGATGATCTCGGATAAGCTGCGCACTTTGCTCAAGCTGATCCCCCTGCCCCAAAAGATGTCCCAGACCCCGGACCAGGCCGAGGAATTCAACGTATACAGCTACCTCAAGCAGCTGATCGACGGCAACGATGTCGGCGTGCTGCTGCGGGTGGCGGACGAAGTAGTGTCGGTGATGGACACCGTCAGCTTCTTTGTCCCGGCCGGCTACCTGACCACGGTGAAGAATGTTTCCAACGGCATGAAACTGGCGCTGAGCCTGATCCGCAAGTATCTGCCCGAGGGTGCGCTGAGCCGCATCTATCTGGACGAGCAGCCCAAGGACAGCGGCAAGTACTTTGCCGGTGCCATCGCGCTGGAAAGCAGCGATATCAACGCCGCCGGGTTTGCCATGTTCAAGATCAAGCCCAAGACCGAAAACGTCAGCCTGAGCTGGGCAGCGGATGCCCCGGCCAGCATGACCGTCTCCCAGCTGCAAAACGCTGATCTGACCGCCAAGGTGATCTCGGACGGACAGGTGGCTGAAAACGGCAAGGTGAGCTACACCTACAAGAAAAAGGCCTTCCTGTGGTTCAGCAGCAAAATGAGCGGTGTGCCCACCGAGCCCGGCACCTACACCCAGACCGCCAAGGCGGGGGGCAACTACTCCTGCAGTACCATCAGCCGCACCATTACGGTGACTGCTGATCCGCAGCCTGCTGCCGCAGAGCAGCCCGCGGCATAAGCATCTTTATAGCACATAAACCGGCAGAAAATTATTTTTGAATTGGACGATCCCGGAAAGTCTGCGGACTTTCCGGGATCGCACTTTCACAGGTAAGGCCGCCGCGGTCAACAGCTGTATCATTTTAAAGCAGCAGTTTCCGGATACGGCCCCTTGCGTGAAAATGTGTTTGGAGCGGCCCGCAGGCCGCGACAAACACGAACAATAAAAATAAAATTCCGCTGAAAATGCCCAGAGCGCAAGCGGAGGGCAGTTTAAATGAAGTTCTTACCCGTTATACTTGCTCTGTGCCAGCCCCAGCTTGCCGTCCATGATGAGCTTGGCGGCGGCTTCCAGATCAGGGTAGCGGCCGCTCAGAGCCTTGGCATCCTCTGCCGGGAACTTGCCCAGCACCCACGCGGCAAGGTCGTAGTCCGGGTGGGGCTTGGCACCCACGCCGATGCGGATGCGGGGGAAGTTCTCCCCGCCCAAGCGGGCGATGATGCTCTTCAGGCCGTTATGTCCGCCTGCGGAGCCGGAGGGCCGGATGCGCAGCTTGCCGGGGTTCTGGGTGATGTCGTCGCACAGAACGATGACGTGGTCGGCAGGAATCTTGAAAAAGCCCGCCGTGGGGGCGATGGAGTCGCCCGAAAGGTTCATGTAGGTCAGGGGCTTGAGCAGCACCACCTTGTGGCCGTCCACTTCGCCCTGACCCCACAGGCCTTCAAATTTGGTTTTGCTGACAGAAATGCCCCACTTGTCGGCCAGATAGTCCAGCGCGGCATAGCCCGCATTGTGGCGGGTGCCGTCGTATTTTGTTTCCGGGTTGCCAAGACCGGCAATCAGCCAGATGTCATTTGTATTCATGAGTGTTATATTTTCCTTTTTGTGATAAATTGTCCGATGCAAGTCCTAAGTATAACATACGCGCGTGTAAAAAGATATACATTATAAGCGAAAAAGATGCACCTGCAAACAAAAACCGCCGCGCAGGGCCATCCTGTGCAGCGGTCTGTACGCGAAAAACGGACAGCTTACTTGCTCTGCTCGTCTTCCAGCTTCTTTTTTTTGGCAATGTAGGCTTCCATCTTGGGCTCTGCCCAGCCCTCCAGATTGGTCTGGCGCTCCCGGGCGATGCCCAGTGCCTGTGCGGGCACGTCCTTGGTGATGGTGCTGCCGGCGGCGGTATAGGCACCATTGCCCACCTTCACGGGGGCCACAAGGTTCGTGTTGCAGCCGATGAAGCAGTAATCGCCGATCTGGGTGCGGAACTTATCCTTGCCGTCGTAGTTGCAGGTGACGGTGCCGCAGCCGAAGTTGCAGTAC
>SKFA01001184.1_pt1 | contig 15727 bp, 13 predicted proteins | sample 4820291 | NCBI WGS metagenome assembly SKFA01 (sample SAMN11008795, study PRJNA524170) | human gut metagenome | isolation source: fecal sample from pouch patient p30 | place: Israel: Tel-Aviv | reverse complement strand
TACCATAATCGATAGATTTTGAAAAAGGGCTTTTAGGGAGCTTTGTTAAAGTTACCCTTTTTACCCGAAACAAAAAAATTGAATTTCTGGCTAATTTATACTTGACTTTTCATAGCTGGTCTCCTGAAAGATTAGTCTTCTTTTGATCCATCCAGAGTCACGATCGGATCTTCACCCTGAAAGTTCTTTGCTGCAGCTCCTGCCTTATACACTTCTACCTTTGCAGTATAAATTCTGTCTTCCTCTTCTCTGTCATCCAGACCGTTATATTCCAGAACTTTCTTAGCTGCATTATTGCTTACCTTTGCGCCATTGCTTCCGCTGTCATTTACCGCCTGATAAGTCAGCGACATCTGAGAAATTTTCGGACGATTCAGCACCTCATCCATATCACTGATATTGTAATCAAGATTTGTACGAAGTTTTGTTACTGCATGGTAAAGGCTTGGATTTGTATTCCAGTTTGACTTTCCACGTGCCGCCGGGTTCTCCTGAATAGTAAGAGACATACGGTACATTGTTTCCTGTGTATAAGATGGACTCTGATTTGCCTCGTCACGCTGTTTGGTTACATAAAAGTTCACTTCATAGTTTGTTGTATTATCCAGCACGATCTTGTCGTATGGATTCGTTGAATTCTTAGAGTTATAGTTCGGATAATAAAATACAAACAAGTTTTTCAGGCTCTCTCCTGTCTCGGAACTGTAAAAAGGTACATAAGCACTTTTTCCTGTACAAAAACAATTATCTTTTAAATCGTCTCCTTCTTCACCGGTTCCATTACAAGGACAAAAACTCATTGTTTCAAACTCTGAGCCACCATTTTTTTTGTAATTATAAGCACTTAATGTATATTTACTTTCAGCTACGATTGTGCCATTTTTTTCTTCTATTTTAATATATAACGTTCTTTTTGTATATTTATATACATCTTCCCAATCAAGACGTTCCGGTACCGGATTGGCTTCTTCATATTCTCGTTCTCTTTCTGCAAATTCTTCCTCTGATTCATTTGTATCTTTTTTTAAATTTTGATTTTTCTTTACTCTCCATTCTTCTTTTGCTGCCTCCCATTGTGCCTCTACTAGTTTTTTCATTATAGTTTCATCCCAGGTCTGTGGCATAAGTAAAAATGCATTCGATTTCGTATCCAGCTTAGAAATATTCGGTGCCAGATAATCATTCTTACCCTCTTCGCTGTTAGTAGCTGTTTTCTTTTTATACCCAGAACTCTGGCTTCCGTCAAACGTCACCAGTACATCAAATGTCTCATGGTTATTATTTACATTCGTAAGTTCAAAGTAATATTTCGAAGCATTATCTCCAGTTTTTCTTGGATTGAATTTATAAGTTTTACCATTATCTGTAGAGATTACAGACGCTGTTACATTTGCTTCATCCACACCATCTGTGTATTTTCGCACAGGATTATATATTACTGAATTATTGTTATCTTTGGCAGCCAGAACTTCTCTCACACCCAGTTCATCCGCAGCCCCACTATTAATCCTGCTTTTCTGAGTGTCAAGGAAAGTCAGTCTGGAAGAACCGTTGCTGTCCAGAGGATAGTTAAATGCCAATGAAACTTCTTCAAATTTCTTCGCTTTAATCTCCTCCATAATATTCTGCGCTACAGTAGTTGCTTCCAGATAGAGATTAGACTTCTTATTGATCCTGCTTGAAGTCACAAAACTCTGAAGGAGCACGATCGCAGTTATAGAAAAGATACTCACTGCAATAATTACTTCCAGCAGTGTCATACCTGCATTTGAATTCTTATTCTTTTTTCTGTCCAACTGTATGCTCCCTTCTCTTATGTCTTTTTCACGATTATTTGTCGTTTATGCGGATATGCATGATCCACTTTCAATTTTCAGATCTATAGTTTTCATAAAATGCAGATAGAGGGGCCCTGTATTTCTCCCCTCTAACATACTTTTCTTTATTGTGCCTGTTCGGCGGTATCAGCAGGGGCTACTGCATCCTGCGTATTTTCTCCTCCCTGACTGTTGGTGTTCTGGCCGTCAGCGCCAGTGTCGGAAGCTGCCTGATCAGCTGTACTGTCTGCACTCTGTGCGTCTGCTGTATCTGCCGCTGCCTTTTTACTCTTTTTGCTTTTCTTGCTCTTCTTTGATTCAATCGTTCCGAAGATATTGTCGGTTCCGTATGCAACGCTTCCTGCATCCGGTTCTGTATATGCTTTGCCGGTTCCTGCCATGGAGAACAGGTTTATTGTAATACTTCCGGAAAGATTTCCTGTAGAAGAATCAAAAGAAGCATTTACATTATCCAATGTCATTCTGCCAATCTGGTCTGCCAGATATTCTACCATATCCTTGAGACTTGCGTATGTACCTGTAAACTGCATACTGTCCTGTGTACGGTAAAGTACCGGAGTGGTCAGCGTCATAGCTGCGTTCTCAGCCTCTGCATCAGAAACATTCTGCAGATTCTCCTCACCCTGTGTATCAGTACCTTCGATCTCATCGATCTGAGACTGGGTCTGGGCATTTGCCTGCTCTGATAAAGTTTCGTCAGGCATATCAATCAGCGGATCCTCTGTACTTCCGTCCAAAGCTGCGATAAATTCTCTGGTGCCAAGTCCTACATTGGAAATGCTCATATCCAGAGAACTTTCCATATTTTGTGCAAGTACGATTCCATCCTCAGAACGGATATCTGCCGGAAATTCTGATGTATATTCGTCAATCTTTGCATTAATTGAATCTGTTTCTTCCAGATAAAACTCTCTGTTCTCTGCCAGATCAAGCAGGTCATTCAAACGCTCCTGCAGCGGTACATTTGATGCCTGGATACTCTCCGCTTCTTCCATCTGCGGACGATATCCAAAGAAATATCCGCCTGCAAAAATACCTAATCCCAGAAACATCAGCAGTATTTTCTTATCTCGCATAGAAATATTCATGTCCATTCTAATCTGCCTCCTTATTCTGTGCTCTGATCCAATGGTGCCGGATCTGCATAGGTACACGCCACGCTCATAGAAACAGTTCCGTCCTCAGCCTCATCAATTCCTGTTGTGGCTACAGTTGCCAGACTGTCAAAAGTACGAAGCTGCATGATCGTATTCGCTGCTGCTGATTTGCTGGTTACACGCATGGAAAAGCTGACCTGACTTCCGGTAGAGCTGAAACTCTCCACTGTAATATCAGAAGGCATTTTTTCCTCCATCTCCTCAATGAAGTTCTTAAGTCCCTCATTTGGAGTATTTGTGTACTGATACATATTCTGGTAATTGTCGTACTGTGACTTCGCTGTATTATAAGCATTGTAAATATCTTCTATAGAACTCTCTTCTGAAATCCTCTGATTCAGGCGATCCTGCTCATGCTGCTGATAAATACGATTTGCATATCCCGCAGCTGTCAGCGCAACGCCCGCAACAGCTCCAACTACAAAAATAACGATTGCGCCGCTTAAAGTATCTTTCTTTTCTTTTGCTTTTCTGCTGGTCTTTTCCATCAGGTTTACGCCTGAAATACCTGGTGCCATAACCGCAGCATAAAGGTAAGCGCCCTCATTCTCGGCACTGGACGGCAGGGCAAAATTCTCCACCTTTTCCAGAACTTTTACAGGCTGGCCAAGCTCATTGGTAAGAAGCTCCATCAGTCCCTGCACCTGCGCGCCAAGACCACAGCAGTCAATTGTTTCAAAAGTCGCATCTGTATGGCGGGAAATATAATAGTCCATGATTCGTGAAATATTTCCGATCATATATCTCAGGCTCTCTGTTACTTCTGCTCTGGCTGTTTCCAGCATTCTGTCCTCATCAGAAGCCATTTCATCTGCAGGCATCATGTCAAGGGCAGAATTGATACATCTTCTATTACAAAGTACTTCCAGCGCTTCTCCCACATCCAGTCTGTCTCCGAATTCAGGAAAAGCTCTCACTGTCTCAACAGCGCTGTCTACACCATAGTTGATGTTACGCTGCAAAGCCAGTTCGCCATTATTGATAATGCTGATGCTGGTTCCTTTTAATTCAATCTTCACCAGGATATGTGTTCCTGTCGCATATTCTCCCCTGACAGCATGATAAACACTGTCACCTGTATAGGTAATGCCAGCCATTGTCAGTCCGGCATTCTCAGCAAATTCACTATAAGCTGCAGAAATCGCTTTCGGCGCCGCATAAACCATCAGATGATACTGTTTGGTTTCTTCTTTTCCATCTTCTGATTTCTGAGTCTCTACATCTGTTACGCTGTAAGATAAGATATATTTCGTTACATCAATCGGAAAATAATCTGTAGCATTTGCCTCAATGATGCTCTGAATCCTGTTTGTCTTTACAAACGGAATCCGAACTTCTCTGCTGGCAATTCTGGTAGAACCAGTTGCAAAATATACCTTTTTTGTCTTTATCTTTCTCTGAGAAAGTTCTTCCCTCAAAACTTCTGCAAGACTTTTGGTATCCCGGATCTGTCCATCTTCCACCGCTCCCTGAGGTGCCGGAATGCAGAAACAGTTAAAAATCCTGCCTTTCTTACCACGTACTTCGATTTCCGCAACTCTGACCTGAGATGCCTCTACTTCTATGCTTAAAATTTTCGCCATTTGTGCGTTCCTCCGTATGAGAGCCTGCCATTTTTTCAAACAGCTGCTCTCGTATTTTTCGGTTACAAAAATACATTCTAACTCACGGCTAAAATATATTTTTCTAACTGAAAAACCTTTCGATTTCCAGTTAAAATTTTACAGTCTCAGTAATGACAGATACCAGTTGATCCACGCATTCCCCCCATAAAGCAGCCAGCAGAATTCCCGCTGACAGATATGGACCCATTGCAAGCATACGTCCTGCTTTCTTTACAGACATACGAATGATATGAACCACTGAGCCAATAATACATCCCAGGAAAAAAGCGAGCAAGATCAGCTTCCATCCAAGGATCAGGCCGCAGGCAAACATCAGCTTGATATCTCCCCCGCCAATAGCTCTGCCACCAGTTAACAGATACAAAATCCCCAGCAGACCACTGACACAGATCATTCCAATCAGATGCTCTACAAGATTTCCTCTGTCAAGGATTGTCATTGCTATGCCAAGTACGAACAGGAATACATTGATTCCAAACGGAATCTCATAAGTACGCCAGTCAATGATACTCAGAACCAGAAGGGCTGATGCCATGAAGCAATAGATCACACTGTTCCATTCGAGGCCATTCACTGCACATATCATCACATAGAGGATGCCATTGACACCCTCTATGATTGGATACTGTACTGAAATTTTTGATTTACAGTTACGACACTTACCACCTAACACCAACCAACTAAACACCGGAACCATATCATACCACTTCAGTTTCCGCCCACAGGTCATACAGTGGGAGGGGGCCGTCACTATCGACTCCCCGAGAGGGATTCGGTAGATGCAGACATTTAGGAAACTGCCGATGGTGATTCCGAATATGAAGATTATTATGTATGGGATAAGTTCTAAGAAAAGAAGCATAGGTTAATTCCTTTCATTAAGACTACTGCAATTTTTAGTTTGTTCCATCTTTAATTGTAGCCGGATCATATGTTACAGTCATAGTTCCATCAGCTTCAACTTCAATATGAGCACCTACCATATAGCTATTTGCTGCAACGCCAGTAACAATATTACCTGCTGGTGCCCATTTATTGGATTTTAATTTTAAATCATCATTAGACATAGATGTAGTTCCAGTAGGTGTCCATGTTCCTTCCAATAAAGCATCCATTCCATCAACCCATGTAGAACCATCTACACCAGCATTTCCAGTCTGAGTATAAGTTATTGTTGTTCCATCCGTATGGCTCATGGTAATGTCAAATGTTCCTTCTGGTACTGAATACTCTGGATCACTTGCTACTACTTTGAGCTGTTTAACAATTTCTTCCAAGTTACTAGCATCTGCTGATTTTCTTGATTTTTCTACATATTTTGTATACTGCGGTGCAAGTAAGCCAACTAAGATTGCAAGAATTGCAACTACAATTACAAGTTCTACTAATGTAAAACCTTTGTTATCTTTTTTCTTTTTGTTAAATAATTTTAACATTTTACTATCTCCTTAACTTTCGTTATCTCGAGATAGTAACTTCGTTTATGCATAGCAAAGAATTGTTATGCATTCATCGAAAAGTCAATATAATCAATCTGTAGATTTAGTCTGATTTCCAAAATAACCTTCAAAATCTGTAGGAGTTTTTGAGGTAACTGTTACATCACCTTCTTTAGTAACAGTTAATACAATTGTTGGATTTTCATCACCGCTTCCCCACTGTGATGATTTTCTTACTATTTTTTTCCAATCTGGAACACTTGCTCCAAATGCTTTGCCAAGATATGAATCGTCAGGAATATCAGCAGTTGTAGCTGGCTGTCCTTCAGTAGTTGAAGTTGCGCCTTTAACGCCATCTTTAGTTAACTGAATTGTCGCAGAAGCTACACTTGCATCTGCAGAATCAGAGGCAGCATCAACGGCATATACCTGAACAGCCCTGACTAATTCATCCATATTAGTTACATCAGCTGATTTTCTTGATTTCTCTACATATCTTGTATACTGTGGTGCTAATAATCCAACTAAAATTGCAAGGATAGCAACAACAACTACTAACTCAACAAGAGTAAATCCCTTGTTATCTTTCTTTTTTCTGTCTTTCAGAAACTTAAACATAACTCAATCTCCTTCAAAAATAATTAAATTTCATTTCAATCCGGATAGAGTCATATCGTGTCGAAAGATACAAGAGCAGCACATTTTACATGCCAGACAATATATTCAACTTTTCGATGAATACATAACTCTCCTGTTGCTGTCATCACGAATGTCACTATCCGGTGATTGATTCAACGAGCGAGAACCCTTGACGGGCTCTCCACCCCCCCCTGTAAAAATCTCTTTTTCAGGAGGGAGGGAGTTATGTTTATAAACTCGTTATTCAGTTTTCATGTTACATTTTGTCTTCGCTTTATTAAAAGAAGAAATATTGTTTATCAAAATACTGCCAATACCAGCTCCGAGATGTAGATGTATTTGCCTACATCTGCAGGAGTCTTAGTCATACTTAGCATGACTGGCCCCGAAGCCGTAGGCAAATACATCTACGTCTCGGAGCGTCCACCCGGCAATATCATTTCTTCTTTTAATTTCAAAAATCACTTAAATCCCGCTTTTTCCACGCGCCCCCTTCCATGTCATTAAGAAAACACGACATTTATATGATTTCTATGATGAACACAGCCCCTATGCAAGCTGTGAAACATCCAAATTCTTCAGAAACTTTTAATGCGGTTCCCAATCGCAAGAAACTTACAGATTATCCAAGCCATTATACATAGCCCCAATCGGTGAAATAACCGCGATAACCAATGTACCAACAACCAGCGCCATAAACACAATGATCAACGGCTCCATCGCAGCCAATACACTCTGGGTAGTCATCTCAACTTCTTCATCATAATAATCCGCCAGTTTCTCCAGCATCTCCTCAATATTACCAGTCTCCTCACCAATGCCAGTCATATGACACACCATCGGAGGAAAAATTCCTGATGCTACCAGAGGTTCAGAAAGAGGAATACCTTTCATAACTTCCTCCCTCGCCTTCATCAGCGCATTCGTATAATGAATATTGTTGACGATCTTTGCCACCGTTTCCAGCGCATCAATCGTTGAAATACCGGATGATAACAGCGTACTCATGGTTCTGGCGAACTGTGCACATGCGGTTTTCACTGTCAGCTTACCGAACAGTGGCATCTTCATCTTGATTTTATCAATGGTAAGTCTGCCCTGTTCTGTCTTGTAGATCAGCTTGTATGCCACAACTACAATAATAATTCCTGCCAGGATCAGGTACCAGTTAGCTGTTACCCATTTGCTGGTATTCATAACCCACATGGTAATTCCCGGCATTTCCACATCCAGATCTGCAAACATATCAATGAAGATCGGGATAACAAACAGCATCATAACCGCAACAACACCGATCGCTGCAATGATCAGAATGATCGGATAAATCGTTGCTTTCTTGATCGTAGCTTTCAGCTTGGCTTCCTTCTCGAACTGTACTGCCATTCGTGAAAAAGCCATCTCCAGACTACCGGAGTTCTCACCTGCTTCTACCATGTTGATCAGCATCGGCGGAAATACATCCGACTGTCCTCTCATGGAATCCGCCAGCGTATTACCTTTCTCCACGCTGAGAAGTACTTCTGAAATCGCCCGTTTCAGCCATTTATTCTCGGTCTGTTCCGAGAGCATCTGCAGGGCTTCTTTCATGGGAACACCTGCCTGTGTAATACTGACGAACTGTCGGCAGAATACACTCAGATCTCGCGGTTTTACTTTCTTTCCTATGGAGAAATCTATTTCTTTATTTAAGGCTCCCTGTTCTTTGACAGAGACCGGGATGAGACCGTCATTCTTCAGACTGTCTACAACTTTTTCCCTGGTATCAGCCTCTATACTTCCTCGCTTCTCTTTTCCTTTTTTGTCTACTGCCACGTAGGAAAAACCTGGCATCTTATCACTTCTTTCTGTCCAGTCAATTATTTGTCGTCTGCCAGATCATTCTCTGTTAGAAGTCAAAGTTGACTTTTTTATTCATGCTGACCGGATCCTGCGCATAAGTTACCGCATTATCCGCATCAATAAGCTTTCTCATATATAAGTCATACAGCGCATCATCCATGGTCTGCATACCTGCACGTTTATTGGTCTGCATGATGGATGCGATCTGATACGTCTTACTTTCACGGATCAGATTTCGCACTGCATTGTTTGCAAAAAGTACCTCCAATGCTGCCACACGCCCACTTCCATCTGCTTTCTTAAGAAGCTGCTGGGACACTACGCACTCCAGCACAGAAGCAAGCTGAATACGGATCTGCTGCTGCTGGTTTGGAGGGAAAACATCGATAATTCGGTCAATGGTCTTATCTGCTCCGATCGTATGCAGAGTGGAGAAAACAAGATGGCCTGTCTCTGCTGCTGTGATCGCAGTGGAAATCGTTTCCAGATCTCGCATCTCTCCTACCAGAATCACGTCCGGATCTTCTCGAAGTGCTGCTCTTAATGCCTGGGCATAATCTGTAGAATCACTTCCAATCTCTCTCTGGTTTACCACAGATTTATCGTGTCTATGCAGATATTCGATTGGATCCTCCAGTGTAATAATATGGTAAGGATAATTCCTGTTGATCACATGAATCAATGAAGCCAGTGTAGTTGATTTCCCGCTTCCTGTCGGTCCTGTTACCAAAATGAGACCTCTTTTCCGCGTGGTCATCTCCACTACCTCTGCAGGAATACCAAGCTCCTCAGGTTCCGGGATATTGAAAGGAAGGCTTCGCATAACGGAAGCAAGTGTTCCTCTCTGTTTAAACACATTTACGCGAAAACGTCCCACACCTGAGATGGCATATGCGAAGTCCGTCTGTCCATTGTTCTGTAATTCTTCTCTGTGACGGACATCCATCAGGGGCATGAGAATGTCTTCAAGCATCTGCGGGGTAAGGCGTTCTCCCTCTATGGGGGTCAGTACACCATCGATCCGGTAGCTGGGCGGCCGACCGGTTGTCAGGTGGATATCGGAAGCCTTTACCTTCACTGACTGTATCAGTATTTCATCTAAATCATACATATTTCCTAATCTGCCTCGTAACTCCCTGAGAATCTCCGGAGAACTCCGGTTCCGCAGGAATTCCTTCTATATTAATAGTCGTAAAATTAATAATCTATAAGTCTCAATCATTCATAAGATGCCTTAAGCATCTCTTCCACAGAAGTGGTACCGTTCAGCACATAGTTGATACCATTCTCTCTCAGTGTGCGCATACCGCTGTTTCTGGCTGCACGTTCCAGTTCCTCTGTTGTGCCATTCTCTGCGATCAGGTCGCGGATCTCGTCATTGACCTCCATGATCTCGAACACACCGATACGCCCGTAATATCCTGTATGGCTGCAGAAATCACAGCCACAGGGTTCATAGACATTTACATCTTCCTGTGTGTTCATCCTCAGCACTCTCTTCTCCTCAGAGGTGGCAGGGCGCATTTTTTTACAGTGGCTGCACAGCTTACGCACAAGGCGCTGAGCGATAACCCCTACAACAGAATCTGCGATCAGATATCTCTCCACTCCCATGTCTGCCATACGGTTCAGAGTACCTACTGCGTTGTTGGTATGTAATGTAGATACAACCAGATGTCCTGTTATGGATGCCTGTACTGCAATGGTGGCTGTCTCCCTGTCTCGGATCTCACCGATCATAATGATATCCGGGTCCTGACGGAGAATGGAACGAAGGGCTGAGGCAAAATTCAGGTCTACTTTGTTGTTGACCTGTACCTGATTGATGCCCTCAATATCTGCCTCCACAGGATCCTCTACTGTTACGATATTGACTGCTTCTTTATTTAATTCACTTAATGCGGTATACAGGGTAGTGGATTTACCGCTTCCTGTCGGTCCTGTTACAAGAATGATCCCGAAAGGACTGGCCAGCATATGGTTGAAACGTTCCATCTCATCGGGTGGAAGTCCCAGATCTTTCTTGTTACGTGTAAGGTTCAGTTTGGAAGAGAGTCGCATTACGATCTTCTCTCCGTGTACAGTAGGCAGAGAGGAAATTCGGATATCATAGTCCTGTCTGTCTACCATAATGGACATACGTCCGTCCTGAGGTTTCCTTTTCTCTGAGATATCCATGCCTCCAAGGATCTTGATACGGGTGGAGATTGCAGGGAGAAGGCTGTTGTCATATACCATACGCTCATAGAGTGCACCGTCGATCCTGTAACGGATGCGGACTTTGTTCTCCAGAGCTTCGATATGGATATCACTGGCCCTCTGGCGGATCGCCTGTTCAATAAGGGAACGCACCAGCTGTACAATAGGTGCATCACTTACATCTGTATCTGTATCGTCGTCTGCTGCTCCTCCACGAAGCTGTGCCCTCTCCTGAGTAAATCGTCTGGCTGCATCCAGTGTCTCCGATGCGCCGTAGCATCTGTCGATTGCCGCAAGAATATCTCTGGTTGTAGCAATGTAAGGCTCTATCTGCAGGTTTGTCACGATAGATATGTCATCAATCGCAGCCATATCCATCGGATCTGCCATTGCAAGATGAAGGATATTGGCGTTGTAGGGATCCAGTTCAAAAGGAATGCAGGTATATTTCTTAAGAATGTCTACACTAACCAGGTTTCGGACTTCTTTCGGGATCGTCACGCCTGTCAGCTGAACGACTTTAAGCCCCAGCTGCATCTGGAGGGCACGAACGATCATATCCTCAGTGATAAAGCCATTATCTACCAGAACTTCACCAATCTTCTTGCCGCTTCCCTTCTGCAATTCCAGGGCTTTCTTTAATTCATCTTCAGTCAGTACATTCTGCCTGATGAGCATGTCACCAAGCCTCATTCTCTCACGTCTTAATGCCATCTGTGTATCTCTTTTCCGAACACAACAGTGTGTTCACTGTTTACAGAACAAATCATCTGTTGGTGTCTCATCTTCAGATTTTACTGTAATATCAGCAACAAAAAAGAAGGAATTTCTCCTTTTTTTTGTTGCTGATATTATATTATTGGTTTAAAGTTAACATATTTCGTACACTTTGTCAATTTTTGTTTCCATATTTTCGAATATTTTTTTCGCTTTTGAAGCATATTCCGCAGGCCAATAAGCAAATTCGTCAGTTTTTGCTTAACCGTTTAAGTTAACAGCTAAAAAAAGTTTACACACAAACAAAAAAGAAGGGAAAGCCAGACTTTTTTGTATGACTTTCTCTTCTTTTATACATTTTATTTTGCCTTAAATACAGCGACTTTCTCTTTTGACAGGTCAATTTTATCCGGAAGGATGGAAGTTTTCTCAGTGGATTCTGATGTTGTGAATCCTGTTGAGTCGGAAGTATTTGACTTCATCGCATCCTGCAGAGTATTGCTTACTGTCACATTTGCAGAAAAGATATCTGTTCCTGTGGAAGCTGCTACATCACCTGTTGTTATGCTTACCGTACTGCTGCTCTGCATTTCCTGAACCTGTTCCTGTGTCGGGTAGAAGGATGGCTGGCGGATGTAACGGAAGCTTGCACTGTATGCTTCGCCTACTGTTACTCCATTCTTGCCGGAGGAGCAGTGTACTGCGATCCAGTCACCTGCGTCTGTTTTACCGCAGAGAATACCTACATGATTATCGCTTCCTGCTTCCGGTCCTTTCTGGAACACCAGATCTCCGGGCTGTGCATCTGCCTCAGTTACCACGTTTGCTTTCTCCCACTGATCGGAAGTTCCGTCGCCTACAGCTTCCTGCATTGCTTTATCCTGATATCCGTTGATCACTGCCCAGGTGACAAAACCACTGCAGTCCAGTCCGTATGCGCGGATGGTTCCGGTGCTCTTGCTTCCCTCGGCTGATACCTTCTCGCTGGTTCCCCAGCCTGGATCTTCACCGATCACTGTGGATTTGCCGCCCCAGAAGTAACCGACTTTACCAACCAGTGAATAGGCTGCGGAGATAACATTTACTCTTTCCTCGGAAACATCATCTCCTACGCTCTCGCGGACAAAACCGTTGGCAGCTGTTACTACCGCGCAGAGGAGTTTGCAGTCTGTCTCCACATATTTTTTAAGGATCGTACGATCCTTTTTTGCGATTTTATTTTTCTTAATATAGTAGTTGATTTTACGATTAGCGTATGTAACGTGAGTGATATCCTGCTTGTCCCTTACGATCGGGTTCATCTCTGCAAAGATTTTCGCAAGGTCTTTCTTGCAGGAAGAATCCAGGGTAAATTCTGTTTTTCCGTTCTGGCTCTGCTGATATACATAGACTGCAAGGATATCCTGCCAGTTTCTTACCAGAAGACTGTCTGCAGATGTGGTGGTCTTGCTGCCGTTTACATCGCTGGCATCTGCTACTTTGTTCTTCTCTTTATATTCCTTCTCGATCTCATCCATAACAGAAGCGAAATCATCTGAGAAGGTCAGATTGTAGTTATTCTTCAGACTGTCCAGATAGAAATCCTTACCTGCGTGGATATTGGACGCATAATATACCGGAGTTCCGGTCTGTGCAGCACTGGTATTACTCGTAAATGGATTATTCGTATTCGCATTGTTCTTCTGCGCTTCCAGCTGAGCAATAGTCGCTTCTGCCTGAACCAGCAGATTATAATTAGAAACCTGTGCCTTCTCTGTATCAGACAGGGCATTATATGCAGTGCGGATGCTCTGAACAGTGGCTTTCTTCTCCAGCGTGATGGTCTGTGCGTTCAACTCTTTGATTCTGTCGATCACATCCTGGGCTGCCTTCGTAATCTGTGAAGACGGTGTTGGTGTAGGATTCGCAGGTGTCGGAGTCGGATCTGTTGGTGTCGGAGTCGGATCTGCCGGTGCAGGTGTTGGCTCTGCAGGTGTTGGTGTCGGATCTGTTGGTGTCGGATCTACCGGTGCAGGTGTCGGGTCTGCAGGTGTCGGATCTACCGGCGCAGGTGTTGGCTCTGCAGGAGTCGGATCTGCCGGCGCCGGATCCTCTGATCCTGAATCAAAATCACCGGAATCGCTGAAATCAGAACCGTCTGCTGTATACGCAGCAGTATCCTCTGCTGCAAGTACGGACGCAGGACCGGATAATACCATTCCTGACATCAATGTCAGACATAAGAATCTGGTAAGATACTTGTTTTTCATATATCTAAATTGCTCCCTTCTTACTGTGAGCATGTCCTTACCCCCTGTTTATAAGGGCATACTGTCTAAATTACTTTTCACATTATTATGTTATTACATAAGTGAATTATCCCGAAATATTAACCTGTTTTATTCTAGCATAATCATTTTTTGAAATCAACAGCTCAGGGCAGGTAAATTCCAGATTTGACCAAAATTCATTTTTTTGTCACATTTTAACCGAATCAAGTAAGTCCCCCTGCAGAAGTTGCGAAAAGCAACAAGCAGTGAGGAAGATATGTTTCAGAATGCAGGAAGGCTGTGCGGATATGATTTCCACACAGCCTTCCTGTATTCTTAGCGTATCTCTGTCAGGCTGCCTGAATGGCTCCTGCAAAGTTCTTATTACCAATGCAGATCTGTATCAGTCCCTGCACTACCTGAAAACACATATTCAGGATAAAGCGGATATCCTCTTCCACGCTGCGGAGCTTGTTGAGGTATTTCTCATGAGTAGCTTCGATATAATCGATCAGGGTGGGGAAATCTGCGAAGCGGATGGCCGGTTCCAGATATGCATGTGCTTCTCCCTGCTGTATACATTCTTTCAGTCTGTTCTTAAGTACTTTCTCATAATGATTATGCTGGCTGAAGCTTCCTGTATATGTTTTGTTATGAGGAAAGGTAAAATAATCCGCCATATAGTGGATCACTTCGCCGAACCGCCGCCAGTAAACTCTCTGGTTACTCTCATCCGGTCTGATATCTGCCAGTTCTTTCATCCGGTTCTTGACATCTTCAAATGTTCCGTAGAACTCGTGTCTTCTGGTGATAAAGGACGGTTTGATATCCGGCAGAATGCTGCCCAGGCAGAAAGCCTTTCTGTGAGACTGCAGGCTTGCTGTGGTCTGCATCTGATCCGCAAGGTATCTTGCTAATAAAATATGTGATTTTTTACGCAATTTTCTTCCTCTTCTTTCTTTTGAGAACCTATCATTCTTATATATGGGAACGAATAATAATCAACTTAACCAACATAGAATACTATAGCAGATTTATACCTGTTATTCAAATAAAATTTTTGTAAACTTTTTCACATTTTCAGTTCAGACAACTGTTTCAGTAATTCCAGGTCACTGTCCTTTACTTTCAGGTTTGTCTCAATCTTCTCTCCCTCAGGAGTGGTGATCGCAATTTCAATAATGCTTCCTTCTTTAAGTCCCTTGCGTGAAACTGCCTGACAGAATGCCGGGAACTTGGGATGATTGCTCTTAAAGGTGTTCCATGCGCCTGTAATCTTCATGATATTTCCTATATTGTTTCCTATGTTCATATGATTGTTGTGTCCTTTCTTATCTCAACTGAATATTCCCGATTCTGAGAACTGATGCATATAATAACATACTTCACCGGATTTGGCTATACCAAAAGCCCCCCAGGATTAACTCCCGAGGGCTTTCATGCTGCTCATATTAAATTGTGATCACATTATTCAAGCAATCAGATTATTAATGGATTCTAACTCATATACAGTAAACGGATCAATATCAATACAACTGGATTCATCTCTGTTGCCAGAAAGATCCCATGCAAGAGTACCATTCATAACGGTACAAGCTTCTTTAAATGCATCAATATCTCTTAATGGCTTAAATATTTCTGCTTTCAAATCTTCTGTAGCATCATAGTCTACAATCTTACCGTCATCAAAGAATACCTGCACATGAAAGTTATCCAATGGTATCACCTGTACTACTGTCGGAAAATATTCGTTCATATGATTTCCCCCTTTAGATAAGCGGATTAATTCTATTTAATGGCTTCATATCTTTTGCAAGTTCCCAGTTTTGCATCAGTTCATCCTGATGGATAGTACACCACGCCAATATAAGTCTAAGTTGTTTATTTGGTAATGAACCTCGAATCACTTGAATGTTATTAATATCTACTAATGCTTTTTGTCCATTATATTCTGCATGGAAATGTGGTGGCATATGATCATTATAATACATGGTAACACGTATTCCGTAAAACAATGATATTTCT
>SKFA01001165.1_pt1 | contig 15845 bp, 14 predicted proteins | sample 4820291 | NCBI WGS metagenome assembly SKFA01 (sample SAMN11008795, study PRJNA524170) | human gut metagenome | isolation source: fecal sample from pouch patient p30 | place: Israel: Tel-Aviv | reverse complement strand
CGATACCGACTCTTCCTGCGCAAGACCACCCATCAGCGTGATCATCATTTCATCTGAAATATTCGCCGTATCGATATTTTCCTTCTCAAAAAGTACCGTAATTCCAAGTGATTTTAGTTCCCGCAGAACGGTCAGGCATTCCTTGGTATTCCGTGCGAAACGACTTATTGATTTTGCTATGATACGATCAATTTTACCTCTGCGGCAGTCTTTGAGCATCCGCTGAAACTCCTCACGTTTATCCATTCGGGTGCCCGTTATGCCTTCATCAGCGTATACCGAAATCAATGTTTCCGTTTTACTATCAGCAAGGAAATTTTCATAGTACCGCATCTGCGTCATGAACGAATTCAGTTGATCTGTGGAATCGGAACTGACTCTACAATATGCTGCAACTCTAAGTTTCTTAACTTTTCTATGAAAAGCTCCTAAAACTGATTTGTTTCCTTGTATAATTTTTACTTCCATTTTCTTTTTATCCTTTGCTATGTTGTAATGCTACACATTCTAATGAAGTCAATTTTTCACGTCAAATAACTAAATCAGACAAAACTCCATATTCTTTCATCAATTCTTTTTTTATCTTTTCGTATTCTTTCTCATCAATTAATTTTTTGTTCAATAATTGCTTTAACATTGCTATTTGCATGCTGTATTTTAATATTTCATCTTCTTCCATAAATCAGTTCCTTCCTATTAAATTAAATAGAATATTAATCCTACAAGCATCCCTGGAACCAGGACCGCATTGGAATCTCACCATCTCTATGGACTGATCTGTATCAGAAGTATCATTATTTAAAGGCAACATCTTCGCCAAAGATTTTCCATTTTCTTTTTACAATCAGATATTTATCCGCTCCGATTTATCTTCTTCAACTTTGCGCCACCGTGGCGCAAAGTACATCAAATGAATAATTCATCATCATGGCGTATCCATTGAAGGGCTTTGTTGCCTTACACGTCTTGTAGGATTATATTTAATTATCAATGTACCATTAAGGGAATTTTTCCCTTCTACATATATCTCGATCTGATTTACCTATATGTTCGGTTTTTCAACGTATTTTTTTAAGAAATTCATTGTTCCATTTTCTATTTTATTTTTCTCTTTATCTGTGTTATATTATCCATATACCATAAACAGATGTTCGAAAGTGAGGTGTTGACTACGGCTAAGTTAAATAAAATCAAACAAGATACTATCTTAAAAAATTTTTGGAAAAACAATGACCGATTTGCTGATCTTTTTAATACTTTCTTATTTAATGGCAAAGAAATATTAAAACCTGATGATCTAACAGAAGTAGATACTGATGTTTCTTCCATGTTAAAATTCAATGGTCATGCTGAAACTGTCCAAAAAATATTAGATGTAGTAAAAAAGACAGCTTATGGAATCGACTTTATGATTCTAGGTCTTGAAAATCAATCTCATATTCATTATGCAATGCCATTACGTCATATGATAGGGGATGCATTTTCTTATCAAAAGGAGTATAATGAGATTGTAGCTAAGAATAAAAAAGAAAGAAACTTTGCTTCTACGGATGAATTTTTATCAAAATTCAGAAAAACAGATCGTCTGCATGGAATGGTAACACTTTGCATATACTATGGCGAAAAGGAGTGGGATGGTCCACTTTCATTAGTTGATATGTTAGATATTCCTGATAAGTTGAAATTTATTTTTTCTGATTATAAATTTAATCTTATCCAAATGCGATCTTGTAAAGATTTACATTTTCATAATTCCGATATAAATACTGTATTTGATCTTAGCAGCTCTATTTATAATCGTGATTATGAAAAAATCAACAGCTTATACAAAAATCAACCAATTTCTCCAGAACTTGCACTGGTAGTTGGAGCAATTACAGAATCCCAGGAACTTATTGATCACGCTTTAGAGAATGAGAAGAAAGGGGCGATTAATATGTGTACCGCTTTAGAAGAACTAAAAAAAGAGGGCGTGCAGGAAGGCTTACAGGAAGGTCTGCAAAAGGGTTTACAAGAAGGTTTACAAAAAGGCGAAGTTAAAGGAATTATCCAAACTTGTAAATTATTTAATCCAGATCAAGAAGCTGCCCTTAAGCTTATCATGGATAAATTTTCTTTATCACAGGAAGCCGCTCTTGATTATATTAAAAAATATTGGTAATCAGGACCACCCGTCCAACGGGTGGTTTGCTCTAGGGCTATAAGCCCTTATGACTACTAGGCCAGCGTCTCAAGTCGCTGGCCTTCTCTTTCAGCTATTGGAATTCTGTTAATCTTCAGGATTCCGTTTCTTTTATGTGGCTTCTCCAATTTATTAAATTAATTGTTGATCACTAAATAATGCATTCACTGCCTGTTCATAATTTTTTAATGTCTGGACTTTTCGTATTTTTTTTGCGTATTTTTCGTGGTTTGTGAACATCACGGCTGCGTTGTTCCAGAATTCTTTCATTTTATATAGAACATTTTTGTCTCCGCTTAGGTATTCCTGATAGCCTTCGTATAGAGCATCGTGCATGGCAAGTAATTCTCTTTTTGTTAATTTTTGTCCGTATTTGATCTCACGGACAAGTGCTGGATTTCTTAGCAGGCCTCTTCCGATCATCACTGCATCTATACTTGGAAATCTTGTTGTGATATTGTCGTAGTCTTCTTTGGTTACAATATCTCCATTATAGCAGAGTGGATTCTCGCTATGTTCTACTGCGTATTCAAAGACATCTAAGTGTGGTTTTCCTTTATAGAATTCCTGCTGCAATCTTGGGTGAATGGTTAGTTCATAAACTGGATGGCGGTTATAAATGCTTAGGATTTCTTCGAATTCTTCTGTGTCTCGCAATCCGATTCTTGTCTTAATCGAAATCTTCATATCTAATGCATCGAAGATCTCTGTAAGAAAATCGTCTAATACTTCTGGCTCTCGTAAAAATCCGGAACCTTTTTGTTTAGCTACAACAGTTCTTGATGGGCAGCCCAGATTTAAATTGACTTCATCGTATCCTAATTCTTTTAATTCTTTGGCTGTCCGGATAAAATCTTTGGAACTTTTTGTAAGAATCTGCGGTACAATGTGCAGACCTTCATTGTGTTCTGGTAAGACGTCTTGAAATTCTCTTGTTTTGAAGGTTCTTTTGCCATTTGGCATGATAAATGGTGTGTAATATTTATCGATTTCTCCAAATAGTTTCTCATAAATATTTCGGTATAAGTAAATCGTGATACTTTCCATGGGTGCGTAATAAAATTTCATAAATACAATCAGCCCGAAACTGATATAAACAGTTTCAGGCTTCTCCTTTTCTGGTTTAATTTCTTATTGTACATTGACAGTATGTAGTTCAAATCTGTCTCCTCGGTGTCTTGATTTGGAATATTCAAAGATTCTTCCATCGTCTAAAAATACGATCTGTTCTACTTCTTCGATCTTAAGGTGCGATGCTATTTCTTTGGTTGCAGGAATTACTTGAAAATCATGTACCATGGATGTGACATTGGTATGTCCTTCCGTGTGTGCAAATCCTGAAAACTGATTGGATGTAGAATAAGGATGATCTGTATCTGTCATCAATGGTATATTCTTCACAAAAGTCCCGGCACCGCGGCGTTTCACAACCAGTCCTTCATTGACAAGAAGATCCATTGCCTTCTTGACTGTGATACGGCTAACCCCATAGGCTTCACACATTTCTGCTTCAAATGGCAGCTGGTCGTTCGGTTTGTAGATTCCGTTTTCTATTTTTTCTTTCATGTCATTTGCAATACGTTCGTATTTTGTCAATTTATTTTCTCCATTCGAGTATGCCCCGGCACACTTCTGTTTTTATTATACACGATTTGTTATCAGAGGGCAAAACATATTGCAAATGCCAAAAGCACCCATCTATCTGTTCTTACTGATAAGAATCTTTTGCGATATAACCGTGTTCTTCTGTAACCTTTCTAAGCCACTCTCCAGATTTTTTCACTGTACGTTTCTGTGTTTCTAAATCCAGAGCGATGAAACCATAACGGTTTTTGTATGCATTGTTCCATGACCAGCAGTCGATTCCTGTCCATGCATGGTATCCAAAGCAATTACTTCCTTCTTCATTGATATAGCGCTCTTCACCTTCAAATCCAGGAATTTTCAATGCAACACTTCCGCTTAAAATGAATATTTCAGGGTCTAGAACTCCATAAAGGATTCTCAGGAAATTGGACAGATATTCATAAGTATCTTCCATGATCTGTACTGCTGTTTCATTTCCTTCTTTGGCTAATTCATAAACTTCTCCTGCTGTTGCAAGATATGCATTGACTAGTGGTGGTGGTGTCCATGGGATATACACAACGCATGGATTCATAAATCCAATGGCTGTTGCTGCATAAGCAATTGCAATTCCGATCGCTGGTAATGCTACGAATGGAATCATCAGTGCCATGTTATATACGATTGGATATCCGAAAATAACTGGTTCGTTGATATTAAAGATTCCTGGTGCAAATCCTAATTTAGCAATACTCTTTGATGCTTTGTTCTTACTGAATAAGAAAGTAACAACTAATAATACGAGTGTACTTCCTGATCCACCGATCATTCCGAATGTAGGTACAAATGCTACGTTCATGATATGTAGAATTGCCTGATGGTTTGCGTAAGCAATCATGTTTTCGTTGATATTTGCAATCAGTAATGGTTCTAGTAATGTTCCATAGATAACTGTCTGATGGATACCTAATGTAAATAAGAAGTTTCCTAAGCTGTATAAAAAGATAACTCCGAATAAACTTATGTTTACTTTTCTTAATGGTTCCTAAATGAACTTCGAAATCCGTGCTACAAGGTTTGTATCGAAACATACGAATAATACAGTGGAAATGATTCCCCTGAATGCTAATACTAAGATAACTGGAATTAATACGTTAAATGAATTTCCTACAGCTGGTGGAATGTTATCTCCTAATTTGATCTGTAATTTTTCTATATGTGAAATCTTAATAAATAATTCACAAATGATCAGCCCAATGATCGTTGCGAATGTATCTCGCAGTGATATCCAAAATCCTCCTTTAACTTGTTCATAGGATATGTTTTTACGTTTCAAAAGATATATCTTTATTTAAAATTTGCATATCTTTTATGTACCATCAATCAAACATTGCTTTTCCATGATTATGAATAAGACCTTTTGATTTTTTTAGTCATATTGCACAAAACAATTTCTTTTTCTTTCCATATATCCTACCTTCACAATTCCAATCCAGACTTTATTTTTTCGACAATTGATGTTATATTATTAGACAAAGAGTGAAAAATTGAGAAACATTGAGACAATTTATCAGCGAGGTATGAATAATGAAAGAAATGAAACCGATCAAAGAAGGTAAAGTTCGTGAGATTTATGACAATGGTGACAGCCTGATCATGGTTGCAACTGACCGTATCAGCTGCTTTGACGTCATCTTAAAGAATGATGTCACAAAGAAAGGAACTGTTTTAACACAGATGTCCAAATTCTGGTTCGACCTTACAAAAGACATCGTTCCTAACCACATGATCTCTGTTGATGTCAAAGACATGCCTGAATTCTTCCAGCAGGAAAAATATGATGGAAACAGCATGATGTGCAAGAAACTTACAATGCTTCCTATTGAATGTATCGTTCGTGGATATATTACAGGTAGCGGTTGGGCAAGTTATCAGGAAAATGGTACAGTCTGTGGAATCAAACTTCCTGAAGGATTAAAAGAATCCGACAAACTTCCTGAACCAATCTACACACCATCTACAAAAGCAGAAATCGGTGATCATGATGAGAATATCTCTTTTGAAAGAAGCGTTGAAGTTCTTGAGAAAGAATTCCCTGGAAAAGGTCAGGAATATGCAGAACAGTTACGTGACAAAACAATCGCATTATATAAGAAATGCGCAGATTATGCATTAGAACACGGAATCATTATCGCAGATACTAAATTTGAATTTGGTCTTGATGAAGACGGTAACATGGTAATCGGTGACGAAATGCTAACACCAGACAGCTCCCGTTTCTGGCCAGCAGACGAATACGAACCAGGTCATGGACAGCCATCCTTCGACAAACAGTTCGCCCGTGACTGGTTAAAGAACAATAATCACGACTGGAAACTTCCTCAGGATATTGTTGATAAGACAATCGATAAATATTTCCAGGCATATAAGATGCTTACTGGAAAGGATTTATAGGCTTTCATTGTATATGATAGAAATAAGATAAGAATCAATATTTAGAATAAAACGGTGGCAACACGCATATTTTAAGAGCGTTTTTTACAAATCGCTGATCCGCGCCTGTTCCTTTGATAACTCACTGGATGCGAGCCAAAATGCCCGCAGCTACGTTCAGACAATCAACCACAGGGCGCTGCGAATTTGTAAAAAAAGCTCTTAAAATATGCTAATCGTTGCCACCGTTTTATTCTAAATATTGATTCTTATCTTAATTTCTACGAAACCTTAAATTAAGAGAATTGTCAGTTATCTATTGCCTAAAAGTATAAACCAATACATTAAAACATACACACCACCTCAAATTGTCCAATCTTGTGAATTGTCCACACGATAGACTTCAGGTATATGATAAAAATAAATAAGCAACCGAAAGCGATGCATTGGAATTTTGCCATATTTTGAACAAATTCGCAGCCCAATTGGACGATTGTCTGAGCTCCAAAGTCTTTTGTCTTAGACGAAACTTCAAAGCGAGTTCTCGTAGGAAATTGGGCGGATCAGCGATTTGTTCAAAATATGAGCAAAATTCCACCGCATCGCTTTCGGTTGCTTATTTATTTTTTATCATATACCTGAAGTCTACAGTTGGCCAACCACCACACACAAATTTTACCTTAAAACCTGTCGCCCAGTAAATACCACAATAGATCGTGGTTTCATCACATACTCATGATCAATGCGAATTTCTTCTCCTTCTTCATAACAATACTTTCCATTCTCATCGCCATAAGTATCCACACTCAGATACCAGGCTCCATGATTTGCAAGGTTTGGAAGTGTGATGCGCACTTCTTCCCAATAAGCATTCACTGCAACGTAAACAAGATCATCTTTACACTTCTTGCGGTCGTATCCTGCAAAGCTGACTGCCAATGTTTTTGCATTTTGTGATACTTCCATACGGTCTGCGTTGACGTCGTGTGCGTGCATTCCTTCCATTCCGCAGACCGCATTGTCAAGCTTCTTTCGGATGACTGGATGTTTCTTTCGGTATGCGATCATAAACTTGAAGAATTCAAATAATTCTTTATTCTTCTTTAATAAGCTCCAGTCGATCCATGAGATTTCATTGTCCTGACAGTAGCTGTTATTGTTTCCAAACTTCGTATTTCCAAATTCGTCTCCTGAGAAGAACATTGGTGTTCCACGGCTGCACATCAAGATGGCACAGGCATTTCGGATCATTCGATATCTTAGTTTTAGTACTTCTGGATCATTCGTATCTCCTTCCATACCGCAGTTCCAGCTTCGGTTATCGTTCGCTCCGTCTGTGTTGTCCCATCCATTTGCTTCATTATGTTTATTGTTATAAGAATATAGATCATATAACGTAAATCCATCATGACAAGTAAGGAAGTTGATGCAGGAATTATATCCGGCATAGTTGTTATTTCCTTCAGAATAATATCCACCATATAAATCTCCGGAACCACAGATTCTCCATGCGGCGCTGTTTGCTTCCCAGAAGTCTCCTTTTAAGTATCCACGCATTGTATCACGGTACTGTCCATTCCATTCTGCCCAACGTTTACTTGCAGGGAAATTTCCTACCTGGTATAATCCGCCGGCATCCCATGCTTCTGCGATCAACTTGACATTTCTAAGTAGTGGATCGTAAGCTAGACTTCGTAATAGCGGTGGATTGTTCATTGGCATTCCGTCTTCGTCTCTTCCCAGAATACTTGCAAGATCAAAGCGGAAACCATCCACACGATAATGAACTGTCCAGTGTCTTAAACATTCAAGGATCATCTGCTGAACCACTGGATGGTTACAGTTTAGAGAGTTTCCACATCCACTAAAGTTATAGTAATGTCCTTCTGGTGTTAATAAATAATAAATATTATTGTCAAATCCTTTAAAACTAAAGAATGGCCCCTGTTCATTTCCTTCCGCTGTATGGTTAAAAACAACGTCCAAAATAACTTCGATTCCATTTTCATGGAATTCTCTGATCAGTTCTTTTAATTCTGTTCCTTCATTATTGACCTCTTCGGCTGCCGCATAACTGGCATTTGGTGAGAAAAATCCAACCGTATTATATCCCCAGTATTCTACAAGCTGTTTTCCGTCAACCTCTCTTGCATTGATCATCTCATCAAACTCAAAGATCGGCATTAATTCTACTGCATTGATCCCAAGTTCTTTTAAATATGGAATCTTTTCTTTTAATCCTGCAAATGTTCCTGGATGTCTGACTCCTGAAGATGGATGTTGTGTAAATCCTCTGACATGCAACTCATAGATGATCAGATCACTCATCTCCCTGCTTGATTGTGGCTGTACACCCCAGTCAAAAGTATCTCTTACAACTTTGGCATGATATGTTCTTGTTCTTTTCTTTCCCCATACCTGCTGACCTGCAACCGCCTGTGCATATGGATCTAACAAAATCTTTGTTTTGTCAAATAATAATCCTTTTTTCTCATCATATGGGCCATCCACACGATATGCATATTCAAACTCTTCAGCTTTCAGATCGTAAACGATCATAGAATACACGTCCCCGATCTTATAAGATTCTGGGAATGGAATGACTGCATATGGTTCTTCTTCATCTGGATGGAATAATAAAAGATCACATGATGTTCCATGGCTTGTATGCACTGTGAAGTTTACACCACATGAAAATTCTGATGCTCCATTTAAATCAAAAAATCCAGGTCTAACTTTGAAACCATTGATCTCCATCATTGGTTTTACCATTCTGACCTCATCTGTAATATAATCATTTAATATATATTGTTTCACAACTAAACTCCCATTCTGCTTTTTCTTCTCTCTTCTTTGTGGAAATCTTCCCCTGTCTGTTTATATCTGCTGTTTACTAAGCACCGATACAAACGTTACTCTCTGATCGATCCAGTTTCCTGTGATCGCAACCATTTTCCCCATTGTAAATGCTGCAACGATCGTTCCGATTCCTAGTCCATCTAAGTATCCAAGCATCAATCCTGTCAAAAGTCCTGTTGTTGCAAGGCATAAAACATCGAATGTAATCTTTACTCTTGCATATGGTTTTTTTATGATTTCTGATAATTCTCTTGGAAACAGGTCGGTTGGAATGATCGGAAGCTGACATCTATTTTCTAATGCGATTCCGATACTTAATAAGAAATAACTGATCAAAAAGTATGCAATTCTGCATGGAATCGTCTGTGGCAGAATCCCGATCCATAATTCATTGACATCTAATAATTCACTAAATGCAAATCCTGCAACGAAACTGAATAAATAAGATGGTACGAACTTCTTTCTTAAGATCATCAGGCTTAATACCAAAGCTCCCTGAAATAGGTAAGTCCATGTACCGAGTGATAATTTTGTAAATACTTCCGAAAATGCGTACGGCACACTTGAAATCGCGGAAATTCCTGATCCTGAATAAAGCATCAGTACAACACTGAAACTATTGATCACAATCGCTGCGATCAGTGCAAGTTCTCCCCTTAGTATTGGTTTTTCGTTTTCCATTTTCATCCTCCAAGTCCATTTCGTTCTCTGTCCGTTTAAGTTTTCAATTCTCTTATCCGTAAGAAAAACTAACACTTTTAAAGGACAGAGAACATATATGAATATAAGTTTATTCCTTATTTACATTTTTTACAAGTTACATTTTTTCATGAATCTATAGATAATATCTATCAATTCTGACTGAAATGTTACATTATACGCCATAACTGCCATTCCCCATACTGCACAAAGTATGATCACACTTTCTAATTCATGATGTTTTCTTTGTCCTTCCTATTTTATGTCAAATTCTTGAAATCTGAATGATTATAGTATAGGAAATTATCTCTGTCAAGATTAGATTCTGTACTTTTTCTTATAAATATGGTATGATTGCATTTGTGTCTGTTTGTATTTGACAATCAACTGTCTATTCTATAGAAACAAACGCAAAATATTAACAAAAGAAATTTGAAAGAGGTTTGATTCATGTTAGAACTTATACAATCTGTTAACAGTGCCGTGAACAACTTTATCTGGGGTGTTCCAGCTATGATCTGTATCATTGGTGTTGGATTACTGTTAACGATCAAAACAAGATTTTTACAGATTCGAAAGTTTCCTTATGCAATGAAGGAAACCATTGGACGTGCCTTTAAAAAACAAGATGCATCCGACGGATCTATGACACCATTTCAGGCAGTCTGTACTGCCCTCGCTTCCACAGTTGGAACTGGAAACATCGCTGGTGTTGCCGGTGCGATCGCAATCGGTGGTCCTGGAGCTGTATTCTGGATGTGGGTTTCTGCGATTCTTGGAATGTGTACAAAATTTTCTGAGGTAACATTAGCTGTACATTTCAGAGAACGTAACCCTGAAGGAGATTATGTTGGTGGTCCTATGTACTATATTAAGAATGGGCTTAGCAAAAACTGGCATTTTCTTGCCGTCTTATTCTCTGCTTTTGGAGTTTTAACTGTATTTGGAACTGGAAATGCAACACAGGTAAATACGATCACAACTGCGATCAATTCTGCTTTGTTAAATTTCAATGTGATCAGTAAATCATCTGTTGATACAGTAAATCTGATCATTGGTATCTTCGTTGCGATTCTTGTTGCTCTGATCTTACTTGGTGGAATCAAAAGAATTGGACAAGTTGCTGAGAGATTAGTACCTTTTATGGCATTTATTTATATTTTCTTTGCTTTAGGTGTTGTTGTTTTAAATATCAACCATCTTCCTTCTGTTTTTGGTTCTATCATTAATGGTGCCTTCCATCCAGCTTCTGTCACTGGTGGTGTTGTTGGAAGTTTCTTTATGAGTATGAAAAAAGGTGTGGCACGAGGAATCTTCTCAAATGAAGCTGGACTTGGTACTGGATCTATCGCCCACGCTTGTGCCGATACAAAAGAGCCAGTCAAACAGGGGCTTCTTGGTATTTTTGAAGTGTTTACTGATACAATCCTAATTTGTACATTAACAGCTCTTGTTATCCTTTGCAGTGGAATTCCTATTGGATTCGGAGCTGATGCTGGTGCAGAACTTACGATCACTGGATTTACTGCTACTTATGGAAACTGGATTTCTATCTTTACTGCAGTTGCTCTTTGCTGTTTTGCATTCTCTACAATCATTGGCTGGGGATTATATGGGGCTCGTTGTATTGAGTTTTTATTTTCCTCTAAGGTTATCAAACCTTTTATGTTAGTATATTCTCTGGTAGCCATTCTTGGTGCTACTGTGGATCTTGGAATGCTTTGGAGTATTGCTGAGACATTTAATGGATTGATGGCAATTCCAAACTTGATCACACTGTTCTTATTATCTGGAACTGTGGTAAAGCTTGTGAAAGAATACTTCCACGAAAAATAATATTGTTCTTAAAAAGAGAATCCAGCACATTGCTGGATTCTCTTTTCTTTTATAATTCTTCACTTTTATAAATCATATATCCTTCATAGTAATAACTATGATCGATACCTTTCACGTAAATTTCTCTATCATGAATCTTATCTGTCAAGGCTTGTTTTAAGACATATTTAATTTCAATGTCTCGAATCGGACTTCTTTCCATTGCTAATAAATAATCTTCTTTATCTACTTTGCTCCAGTCTATGACTTGTTTCAGTTCTTTCTTTAAGATCTGGTCTAACCATATTCTTGTGCTTCTTCCATTTCCCTCTCGAAATGGATGTATTTTCTTTAAACTATCTACCGTACCAGCTTGCATAGAATCTAATCTTCCACTTTCAAATAACTCAACTGCCTTTTTTTTGCTGATTTTTTCCTCTTGCCGCGCCAATTCCAATGAATCTGTGATACCCAGTTTATTTTCTAATATCAATTTGCTCACCTCGTTATTTTAATTAATAACCACAAACTCTTGCTTTTCCACTTCGTTTTGCCTGATACAAGGCTTGATCCGCCCGTTTGTAAAGATCCATATAGCAGTCTCCATCTTCTGGCGCCATTGCAATTCCTATACTGATAGAGATTGCTGAGCCATTTAATTCTTTGATCTCATATTGCTGCGTCTTTGTAAGTAGTTCCTCTGCTTTGGCAATCGCCATTTCTTTCATCTTAATATTCTTCATTACAACGACAAATTCGTCTCCACCGATTCGCCCTACAATATCATCTTCTCTAAAGATATCACGCAATAATTGTCCAAACTTCTGTAAAACAATGTCTCCCACCGCATGTCCATATCCATCATTGATCTGCTTGAAGCAATCCATATCCAAGATTAAAAATGCATGGATCATATCTTTATCTGTTGACAATATCTCATCGGTTCGAAGTTTCGTTGTTTCTTTATTATATAAACCTGTCAGCGCATCTGTCTGTGCATATTTCATTAATTCCTGATCCCTTCTATAGTTTTCATGCACGATATATAGCACCAGCAAAATAACTAAAATAACAAATACTGCCATAAAAATGATCTCATAATGTTCAATAAAGTCATAGGATTGCTGTGCAGTTTTTTCTGGTACCGCATAACAAAGCATCCAGTTATTAATCTTCATTGGCATATAAGCAAAATAATGTCTTACGTTTCCCTTCTTCTTACTATCTGCGGTTACCAGATTTGATTTTCCTTTGTAAAAATCCTGCTTGATCATCTTGGCTGTCACATTATCTTTGATCATCAATTTCTTGCAATATGTATAAAAGTTATCCCGATAATCAATGTTCCAATAGGACGTATCTCCTTCAAATGCAATGACTTCCCCACTTTGGGCAATGATCATGCTACAACCTTCCCCGTCAAATAAATCTTCAAAAAGCATACGGCTTAATGCTGTGACATCATAAGAGCCTCCAAGGATTCCGATTACTTTCTTATCCTTATAGATTGGTACTCCTAATACAACTCTTGTCGATCCTGAGATACTACTGTCTAATGGCTCACTTAAGGTCCTTTTTCCACTCATCGCTTCTCTATAATATTTTCGATGCGATACATTCTTTGTCTGCCCGTTACTATAATGTGAAGTACCATCTGGCTCGATCAGAGCAGTCGCTCCAAAATCTGTATTCTTTGTCACAGACTGGAGCAAATTGATATTTTTTTGATCTAATAGCTGATCTGATTTTCCTATTTCTTCTGCGAATCCATTAAGATAAGCATATTGAATGTTCAATATCGTGCGTAAATGCACGCTTTGTCTTGATACATTGTTCATCATCATTTTTTGTGATCTGTGTTCAACGGAACGTTGTATACAATAGAAGAAAATCAGAAGTCCTATAACAACTGATACCAGAAATACACTCATGATCTTAGCATATTGCCTAATCTGCGTCTGTTTCTTTTTCATTCTCTGGCTTCTCCTTATATTTTCATGTTAATTAAGTTTTTCTTTAGTTTAACTATACCAAAGAATGAGAATGAAGTCTACGTGCAAAATTCGACAGAAATCAGCTTTTAGGAATTCTATAGTTTTCCACCGTAAACAGGGAATTCGCTGTTTGCTCCATAGTTTTCGATCTTCTTGAAGTTTTTCAGAATTTCCATATCTTCTGCACTAATCTCAAAGTCTACATCAGCGTTTGTTTTCATGTGATCTTTGTTTGCTGTCTTTGGAAGTGAAACTGTACCAAGCTGTACTGTGTATCTGACGCAAAGCTGTGGGCTGTGAATGATCATAGATCCAGATAATCCAGTCCCATTTTCTCTAATGTTTCATTTAATACCATTTTGTTGTACCTCCTTTAGTTCTGTATGATAGTTTATGCCATGGAGTGAACTCTAAGTCAAGGAGATTTTTTAATATTTTTGTAGTTGAAGGAATTCATAATATTGAAAACTGAAGATAGGGTTCTTGTTGAAGTTTATCGGTTTTTAATTTTATTTTTTGACTTCTGTAGGTTTTTGTAATTGGATATGTTTAGATTCCTGATAATACTGTGTGTAAATCTTTTATAGTTTGTTTGATGTCTTTGTTGATTCCAACTGCTTGTTGTTCGATGCTTTCTGGAATAACTGCTTCGTTTAAATTGAGTCTGATGAGGTTCACTTGTTTGTTTTCTTTTACTAGTTTTTCGAATGGGAACCTTATGATGGTTGGGGTGTTGAAGCCGACTCCTAGTTCTAATAGTAGAAGATTCTTTTGTGATTTTAAAGCTTCGTTTAGGAAATCGCCGAATCTTTTTTCTGCTTGATACCATGCTTCATCTTGAACGAAATATTGGTCACATCGTAGGTTCATGGTCATTGGTCCACCGCAGATTGGACATTTTGGCACCATGTAGGTTGGAATTTGGCAGTTTTTTCTTGCCTGGTCCATTTGTTTAAAAAGTTTGACTGCGTTGTAGGTTCTTTGGTGACAGGCTTTTTGACATTGGATGTGGAAGTAATCTCCCTGGGTGCAGAAAATCTGTTCTTCTTTATATCCTGCTTTCTGGAATTGGCCGTCTGCGTTAGTTGATAGGCAGAATGTTCTTTTATCTTTTAGCAGTTTCAAAATATCTTTATATAATGGTGTGACATCGAGATCGATTCCTCCTAAGATTGCCTGTTTAGACCAATAGCCCCAGAAGGATTCTTCGTCTGGATATGGGTGGAATCCTGCACTGTACATATCTTGCATATATGGTCCGTTTCCATATTTCTCCTTGAATTCTTTAAAATTTTCCTCAAACCATGTTCCTCCGTAGACAGCTCCTGCTGCAGTACTTAATCCTGCTCCTGCACCCATCAGAACATAGTCTGCTTTTTGTATCATGTCTGCTGCCTGCATGATCTGTTCTTCGTATGGTGTTTTCTGAAAAATATAATCTCTTGCAGGTGTTCCACTTAAAAATGTCTGAAATGTTATTTTGTGCATAGTAACCTCCAATAAATTTCTAAATCTTCGTCTTTAAATACGTTGAAAATGACTTTGATCTTACTGTTTGTTTCTTCTTTGAATTTCTGTACTGTTTTTACTGCGATCTCGGCTGCTCTTTCGTTTGGGAACATGAAAACTCCTGTGGAAATGCAGCAAAATGCAATGCTTTCTAGTTTATGTTCTTCTGCGATTTCAAGACAGGATCGATAGCATGATTCCAATAATTTTTCATGTCTTTTTTGTAAGAAACCGCCATGTACGATCGGACCTACGGTGTGAATCACGTAATCTGCAGGAAGATTATAAGCTGGAGTAATCTTCGCCTGTCCGGTTGGTTCTTCGTGACCTTGTTTCTTCATCATTGTATTGCAGTAATTTCTAAGCTGGATTCCTGCATAAGTGTGAATACAGTTATCAATACAGTTATGACATGGCTGATAACATCCTGTCATGCCGCTATTGGCTGCATTTACGATTGCTGAGACTTTGAGTCTTGTGATGTCTCCTTGCCAGAGGTAGATATCTTTCTTGATCTCGCTTAAATCTTTTAGTTGTATGATACCTCTATTTTTATTTTCTTCTGTTAAATATTCGTCTTGGATCTGTTTGAATTCATCAGAAATTGGGCATGCAAAACGGATATTCATCAAGGATCTTAACAGTTGTTTTTGTTCTTCTTTATTTTGTGGAATTTCCAGATTATTGTATTGTGTATTTTCTTTAATCAATTCTTGAATCAGATATCTTCTTCGTTCAGACTGGTTCATGGTATTCCTCCTGTTTTTTGTATTTTCAAATCATTATTG